>Ga0139314_100221_pt1 | contig 13481 bp, 13 predicted proteins | sample In2P11_FD_99376 | JGI IMG/M metagenome (GOLD analysis project Ga0139314, IMG submission 99376)
ATAGGAACCACGATGCCCCAAAAAAAATTCCAGATTTTAAGATAGCAAATTCGAAATGAAGCCCAAAAATTTTCTACGCAATTTATTTCGAAAAAAATAACCTGGTTCCGATACCATAAAACAGTGTGAAACGCATATGGATTTCCAATGAATTAATTAGCGAGCAAGCTGAGGCTCTATAATAATACAGAAGTATTTATAGTAAATAGAAACATCAAGTTTCTATTTAGAAATGGAAACAATCAGTTTCATGTAAGAAACTGCTAAAAGAATAAAAATAGCAACAGCGAAACAGCTAACAGAATGAGCATTAAATACTAAATAGGGTTATTTCTAATAACTGAATGGCCAACCCCTGACTGCCTCTGCGCACTCCCTACGCAATCACTGCGTAGGCCCTGCATCACAGCGACTTGGGTTTGCGTCACTCCTCCCGACTGATCGATTTGCCTCTAAGATTTTGACTTTTACCCACCCGGTCTCACACCCCGCCTTCTAGGTCTGGAAATCGATTCTCCAACAAATTTACGGATGCCTCTAGGCTTCTACGTTGCCTCTGCATGTCTCTGCGTCAACCTCTCTGGCTCTGCACTGCCTCTACTGGATCTCTCTCTACCTTCTCTGTTGAGTATTCCCGGATTAGGAAAAATCTCCAACTGGAACCATCCATGCCCCTCACTGCAAGAAATCACTTTGAATTTCTCTCTTGACAACTCCTATGCTTCAGAAATTCGATCTTTTGATCTCCCACTCAATGTATCTTCCAAATGCCCATCAAGCCTCTTCTTATAATCCTTTTGTTGAGAACCAACGGCCCATATTAGATTCTAATCAATGGCTCAGATCATTTTGGCTTCATCCCCATCTTCTTCTACGAGTTTCTCCGACAGTTAGATTAATACCCTTTGATTATTTTAATTTCCTAAGTTTAGACTTAGGCACCCATTAAAAATAATTAATTATTTTAATAAAACTATCTCTGGATGGAATTTCCCAAAACGAATTCTGGGTATTGTGGAATACATGTGTCCAAGCCTCCCTACAAATTTTGAGGCTTAGAGCACATCCGATGCTACCAAAAATCAACATAATGAAGTTACCACTTCGCTATATATTGTAGAGATGGTTTAGATGCTACCAAAATTACAGGGTCTCGACACATTGACTAGATCTCAGTGCAATGACAAAGGTTTCAGCGCTATCATATTTCGATGAAAAACAGTGATGAAGTCTCACCACAGTGCCACAATCTCGGTGAAATCTCAGCAAATGATTTCAGTGCTAGTGCAAGCACATTGATGTAGTCTCAGTGCAAACACAGTGACAAGGATTCAGTGCAAGCACAGTGATGAGGTTGACTTGATGGATGGAGGTGGTCTTGAGTCTAAGTTGTAAGGGTCATGGTCGTCTCATTTGAATCTATTGAAAGAAGAATTTTGACTGAGTTTTCCCCTAGAGTGGTGTTTTGCCCTGGCAGCATGCCTACATCTTGTGTACTCTTCTATTTGTTGCTTGGCATTAGTCATGATGATAAGATAATACAATTAGAAAGAACAAATAATAATAATGAAAAACATCACAAGATAATGTCATAATAAAAGAAATCGTTTTAACTGCCACTATATGGATTTCTCAACACCAGTAATCCAGCAAGCTGTGCAGGTCACCAATACAATTCCCACAGAGGTTAGCTGCACTAAGCCTCCACCACCCATCTACCATCTTTGAAATGGGGGGAAAGACTGGGAGTTGCCCAAGGATTTGTTCTCAGAGAAGGAAAAAACTTTTTTTATAAATACAATTATTTAATTTTCTAATTATTTTAAATAAAACATTAGCATCACTCCTTTTAATGTTACAACCATCTTAATTTTATTATTTTCTGATCATTTCCACAGTATTTTGTTTGCACTTTCTTCAAGAGGACAAAGTAAGAATACAATACCTGACCAAAGGGACTGAAAAGTTGTTGCAAATCTTTCTTTGTGGCCTCAAAAGCGACATTTCTGACAATAATTTTTGTTGAACTCTTGCTCTTGTCATGTTTCTTTTCATGAGTTGATTTTGTTTCTTTTCTACTATGGCTCAACTGTAGAGAAAGGGCATGCCCATCAAGAACACCTCCCTGCAGCAAATTAATCAAATCATGTAGCGTAAGACTCATCTTTAACTTCAAGTTCAGTCAGATCAATATAAAGCCTTCTATGAGATTAAATAAAACCAACATCAACACATAAATTAGCCTCTGTATTAGATGAAAAGAGAGAGTGCTCTACCTGCAATTTCTTGCAAATATCCCTTGCTGTTTCATTACTGTCAAATTCTACAAAACAAAAGCCCTTGTTTTCTCTCCCAGGAGCATCCCCCTTCATCTGCATGCTAATGGTAGTCACATTAGAATCTCGTCATAAAAAACTACAATCATTCTAATTCTCTCTACTCGAAGCAAAAAGGGAACAGTACCGTTATACTTCGAATTGCTCCTCCCTTCACATGCTGGTTGAAATGTTTTTTCAATGCTGCTGCTGTGGTTTTGAAGTTCAAGTTTTTAACAAAAATGGATCCAGACAACTGCAACATACAGAATTTCAGATCAGTGAATCTGTTTTTTTGGATACATTTACAACTTAAGTTACATTACGAATCTTAGCATACCAGGAAAACAAATTTCTTGATGGTTAAAACCATGTTATATAAATTTATATACCCATGGCCCTAACCAAAATGTATTTGTTAAATTCATCAACTTAGTAAATACCTAAAGTCACTGATATTAACATTGAACCATCCACATCTTCTACCAAAATTTTGTATTTTATATTTCAAATTATTTAAAATAAAATGAAAATTAAAACTGTTTCAAAATCAATTCAGCTTTGCAGTTTGCAACATTACTACCAGTGTCTTTTCTCACTGAATCTCAAGATTTACACAGGCTATTTAATTGTAAGATACTAATAAGTGAATCATCAGAAAAAAGAATATGCAGAAAAGATATTAAACAACATGAAAAGGGATGTTGCACAGGTTCAATTCTTCAACCACTAATGACCTTACCTCCCATCATGAGCTAACAAAGCAAGCAAAGTCCACAAAGGATGAGTTAGCCAGAATCAGCATTAAGACATAAATCTCTCTGTATTCCACATAGCTCATGAAATAGATTAAGTGGTGTTCCATGGGGATGCACCCATTAGGGTTAGAACACACCCCCCATGTTTCCCCTTCATCAGACTTCATATGGAGAAAGAATAATTCCATATACCATTCAGAATTCAGAAAACTTTAACAGCGTTCAGGATTTCAGGATTGGCAAGATTATAGCATGGGATGAAATGCCATTGTTCGGATTTTATCGTTATTATTTTTATATTTTATAATTCAGAGACAAGATCCCTATGCTACAGACCCCGATGTCTCCCTAGAGAAATCTTCATATCTAGCTTGAAGTTCAGCTGCATTAATTTCTGCATAGGGTCATCGTCAGATCCTTTAATTTCTTTTCCCTTAGATTCTTTCAAATTACTTGGACCCCTATCAAAACCTGGAATTTCAGACTTTCCAGATGCTTTCTTATCCTTTTCAATTTCCTCAACTAAAACCTGGGCAACCTTATAATCATTAGTTTTAGCACGTCTTAACTCATAAGAAGTATCAGCATTAAAGACATCAATATAGAAATCCAAAAGAGACTTGTCAAGAGGTTTATAATCTTGAGGTAATTCTTTAATAATACCATTAAACCTCTTATTAAATTCTTCTATTGTTTCATTTTCTTTCTTCTTTATGACGTCAATAGCTTTAACTAGATGTATTTCTTCTCTCTTATCTCCATACTTGTCCTTAAAAAGCATTAATAATCAATTGCAATGAATTAAACGAATTATCAGACTTTTTTGTAAACCAATCCAAAGCATCTTCCTCCAAGGAAGAACAAAGAGGCTCATCTTCACATCTTCATGATTATAGCCAGCACCTCTAGCATATTTACCCAACCAAGATCCAAAGGCTTTTAGATGAGCATTAAAGCTAACCGCATTATTGCATTGGAAATAGGGCAACTTATAAAGACCATTCTCCAGGAGATCATGGGGATAACCTTGAATGTTGGCAAAGTTACAAGGGGCGAACAATTCCATGATGTCTTGCTCAGCCGGGTCAGGGAAAAGCAAATGATATCAAAGAGAGCTTCTCGTCCAAGATTAAAAGTAAGTGTACGGGAAGAGAGCTTGTGTAATTGAACTCTGAGAACCTTTTCAGGAAGTAGGATTAACCAAGCAACTTGGATGCCTCCTAGTACACGCTCTTGTAGAAGATGAAAGAAGTGGAGTCGCCACTCGAACAGAAATTAACTTTGAAAAACCCAAGATGTTAAGAAGGAAGTTAGTAAAGGGAACCAGGGACAAGAAACTTATCTTGGTGAAAGATGTTAGAAACCAGGCGCAAAAAAATGTGGCGTGGCCAAGATAAATGAAAAGATGACAGGTAAAAAGATGAAAATGATTAAGACGAATGTCACAAAGCCAAGGTCCAATAAATTGTCCCCAGCAACGGCGCCAAAAAATGTTGTCGCTCAGATTGTACAGGCACCGCGATAACAACTCAGGTCAGGGGTTGTCACCCTGATCCCCAACTTCTTCGTTCTAGCTGTCACCCAATAGCATGCTATGGGGGGTAGACACTATGAAAATGAGATGATGAAGGACAAGTTGGGAACCAACGAGTCCAGGAGACACAGTGAGTGGCCTAGCTACCTGATTAAATTTAGCAAGATTTTAAGGATTAGATTAAATTTATATTTGAGACTAGTGACGTATGGAGTGAAAACTCTTGCCTATTGAATTAAAACCAAGTAATTGAATAGACAACTACTACTTAGATGCCTCGCTAACCTATATGCTATGAAAATCCTAAGAGCTAGGTGTGATGCAAAGATCTTGGTTAGTTTTAATTAAATGCCTAATCTAAATATGACCTTCCATTAACTATTTTGAAGCTAGGTTCCAAGGTAGGTTGTGGGAAGGAAGCTGATAGGAAGCAAGCAAGGGCTTGATTAACGATACCTTATGTTAGGCTCCTACCACCCAATGTCTTCGGTGCTACAGAGACTCTGGCTCTAACAACTGCAAGGTCATCGTGTTAACCACCAAAGAGTTGCTAAGCCCCTCAAGCTAGATGAAAAGGGTGGCCCTAGAAGTCTATCAACCAAGCTCATGCTTGGAGGTAATTTATCAATGCAACTAAACTAAGAATGCAATGCAAAGATGTTGAGTGAATCTTACATTAAGATTTGCTTAATGATTAAGTACTTAAGTTATAATCAAATCTTGAGTTAAGAAAACAAGTACTTGACAATGATATTCAAAAGACAATCTTAACCATAAGGAGAATGTGCCAATTTAACAAATGCCACTAAAATATAATGGGTATCCACAATACAATATAAATCACCAATATGCTCATGATAAAATTATCATCCACAAGAAGATATTAATCATGAAACGATGACGACAAGTAAACAAGAGATAGAGCACTTATGTTATTCAAAATGAGGATTACTTCAATAAAGAGGCAACGCCTTTTTAGAAAATGATGTCAATGCTGCGATTAGATTCCCTATTGTCCACAAGAGATGTCAATGACAATTAGGCTTAGATCAATATGTAAGAGACACCAATATCCAATAGACTCTTAGATTCATTTGCCAACCATTTAAAGAGATTTATATCTTTTTAGAGAGAGAGCTTATAAGTGCAAACCAATGTTATCAGGATCGAACCGAAAAACCTTGTGGACCGGGTACCGGTCGGAACCACACTGGAGCTCGTAAAAACCAGAATATTAAAAGATAACAAAAAAAACGCTTTACCAAAAACACAAAATATTCATATTTTAAAGAAAAACATATATATTCATGTGCATCCATATGAATCCAAATCATTTATACACAAATATAAAAAAAGTTCTCATTTACATAGCATGTAAGGGTGCACATAACCAAAATAACATCAAGTACAATCCATCTCTGAATCGAAAATACATCAACAAATAGGCTCTAGATGGCCTCTATCATCCAAAATATATCATGCTACAAAAATGCCTACATATCATCAAAATCATTGCCTATATTGGAGTCTTCATCATTAATATAACCATTTACCCATTAAAATAAGATAGAAAAAACGTAGCATGTCATGTCAAGATTTTGTTTGAGTGATGGGTACATTTTTAGTAGAGTCATGATAGAGGAGTTCAACAACCAATGCCACTAACATCAAAGTACATAGAGGGCCTAGTGCTCTTTATTAAATACTAGTTTCCATACCCTCGTACATGAAAAAATCCAATGGAAACATTGCAATTGTGAAAATTCGATTACCCGAATCACCACTGCAGCAATTGATTAAGTTCCTTCTATCTGTTAATTATATAACAAATTATTTATTGTTTCCTACAGTAAACACCGAAAGTAATACACTGCACTCTTCACCAATTAAATTATAAGCGGAAACAAGAAACTGAGCAAGAAAGAAATATACAACACATTACACCATTATTTTTTGACAAACGTCCCCAGAAAAACCCAATGTGGGAAAACCGGTGCAGCAGTTGAGGGTTTCTATTATTAAGCAGTAATTTATAAATACAATCTTTGGATGCCTTGCTAGCTATCCAATACAAAGAATATCACTGACAGAAGAATAGTGAGTAGTACCTCACACTATCACAGGCAATCCCAACTGATCCAACCACAGAATGGCTTGCCCATTGTTGCCTCTGCGCAATTACTACATCAACCTAGCGTCACAGCATCTAGGGATAGCGTCACTCCCTCTGTTGATCGATTTGCCTCCCAGGAACTTCAATTTCCACCTCCCAGTCTCACACCCCGGCTCCTGGCTTCAGAAATCAATTCCTCTAGCGAAAATACGAACCTCCTCAAGGCTCTATGTTTCCTCTGCGTCAGGATATGCTAGCCAGCTTGGCCTCTGCGTTGCCTCTTCCAGATCTCTCTCTGCCTCCTCTACTGAGTATTCCCGGATCAGGAGAAATCTCCAACCGGAACTATTCATGCCCCTCAATGCAAAAGATCACTTTGAATTCTCTTCCCAGCAACTGTTGTGCTTCAAAAATTTGATTTTCTGATCTCCTCTTTAAGTGCTCTATCTCAATAGAAGGATTATAAGAGAAGGCCATAAAATTTAGACCTCTGCAGAAATAAGGCAATTTTGCCTCAGATTTCCACGATTTGCCCAAAAAATTACCACTAGAAATCCTCTTGAAGGCTGACAGCTTCTCCTTGGGCTTGAGCGTTGGGCTTGGAGGAGCAATAGATGGTGGATCTTGCCTTCCTAGGCTTCAAACCCTTCAAACCCTCGAAAAATCTTCATATCTAGCTTGAAGTTCAGTTGCATTAATTTTTGCATAGGGTCATCATTAGATTCTTTCATTTCTTTTCCCTTAGATTCTTTCAATTTACTTGGACCCCTATCAAAACCTGGAATTTCAGACTTTCCAAATGTGCTTTCTTATCCTTTTCAATTTCCTTAGCTAAAACCTAGGCAATCTTATAATCATTAGTTTTAGCACATCTTAACTCATAAGAAGTATCAGCATTAAAGGCATCAATATAGAAATCCAAAAGAGACCTGTCAGGAGGTTTACAATCTTGAGGTAATTGTTTAATAATACCATTAAACCTCTTATTAAATTCTTTTATTGTTTCATTTTCTTTCTTCTTTATGACGTTGATAGCTTTAACCATACGTCTTTCTTCTCTCTTATCTCCATACTTGTCCTTAAAGGCATTAATAATCGATTGCAATGAATTAAACAAATTATTAGGCTTTTCTGTAAGCCAATCCAAAATCTCCCTCCAAGGAAAGAACAAAGAGACTCATCTTCACATCTCCATGATTATAGTCAACACCTTTAGCATATTTACCCAACCAAGAGCTAAAGGCTTTTAGATGAGCATTAACGCTAACCGCATTATTGCCTTGGAAAGTTGGCAATTTATCAAAATGATTCTCCAGGAGATCATGGGGATAACCTTGAATGTTGACAAAGTTACAAGGGGTGAACAAGTCCATGATGTCTTGCTCAGTCGAGTTAGGGAAAAGCAAATGGATGTCAGAGAAAGCTTCCTGTTCGAGATTAACAAGAAGTGTACGAGAAGAGAGCTTGTGTAATCGAACTCTGAAAACCTTTTCAAGATCTGGAGTAGGACTAACCAACCTACTTGGATGCCTCCTAGTACACGCTCTTGTAGAAGATGAAAGAAGTGGAGTTACCACTCAAACAGAAATCTAACTTTGAGAAACCCAAGATGCTAGGAAGGAAGTTAGTAAAGGGAACCAAGGACAAGAAACTTATCCTGGTGAAGGATGTCAGAAACCAAGAGCCAAAAAATGTGGCATGGCCAAGATAAATGAGAAGATGAAAATGATTAAGAAAAATGTCGCAAAGCCTAGGTCCAATAAATTGTCCCTAGCAATGGCGCTGAAAAATGTTATCGCTCAGATTGTACAGGCACCGTAACAACGACTTAGGTCGGGGGTTGTCACCCTGATCCCCAACCTCTTCGTTCTAATTGTCTCCCAACAGCAGGTTATAGGGGGTAGACACTATAAAAATGAGATGATGAAGGACAAGTTGGGAACCAACGAGTCCGAGAGACACAGTTGAGTGGCCTAGCTACCTGGTTAAATTTAGCAAGATTTTAAAGATTAAATTAAATTTATATTTGAGACCAGTGCCTTATGGAGTCAAAACTCTTGCTTATTGAATTAAGACCAAGTAACTGGATCGACAACTACTGCTTATATGTCTTGCTAACCTATATGCTATGCAAATCATAAGACCTAGGTGTAATGCAAATATCTTGGTTAGTTTTAATTAAATGGCTAATCTAAGTGTGACCTTCCCTTAACTGTTTTGAAACTAGGCTCCAAGGTAGGTTGTGGGAAGGAGGCCAACTAGAAGCAAGCAAGTGTTTGATTAATGATACCTTCTGTAAGGCTCTGATGACTCTGGCACTACAAAGATTGTGGCTCTGACGACTGCAAAGTCACCGTGTTAACCACTGAAGAGTTGCTAAGCCCCTCAAGCTAGATGAGAAGGGTGGCCCTAGAAGTTTATCAACCAAGCTTATGCTTGGAGGTAAGTTATTAATGCAACTAAACTAAGGATGCAATGCAAGGATGTTGAGTGAATCTGAGGTTAAGAATTGATTAATGATTAAGTACTTAAGTTATAATCAAATCTTGAGTTAAGGAAACAAGTACTTGACAATGATATTCAAAAGACAATCTTAATCATAAGAAGAATGTGCTAATTTAACAAATGCCACTAAAATATAATGGGTATCTAGAATACAATATAAATCACCAATATGCTCAAGATAAAATTATCATCCACAAGAAGATATTAATCATGAAACGATGACGACAAGTAAATGAGATATAGAGCACTTATGTTATTCAGAATGGGGATTAATTCAATAAAGAGACAATGCCTTTTTAGAAAATGATGCCAATACTGTGATTAGATTCCTTATTGCCAACAAGAGATGTCAATGACAATTAGGTTTAGATCAATATGTAAGAGACACAAATTTCCAATAGACTCTTAGATTCACTTACTAGCCAACCATTTGAAGAGATTTAAATATTTTTTGAGAGAGAGCTTATAAGTGCAAACTTACAAGGAACAATCAAAGTGTTAGTATCTTCTTAGCAGCAAGATACTTCATCAATTGTCAAATCCTTTAGCAACCTAATGTAAACAATGTCTTCAATTACGAGCAATGATCATCAAAGAACATGAACAAGTGAAAGTGTTTTATGTTAATGACAGCGGTAAGCTAATTTATTACAACAGTGAATCTCTTATGATAATTAAGATAGCAGTGAGATATTTCAATGCTAAATGTGTCAAACAGTCCTAAAATCCTTACTTCTTTGAGTCAAATTAGAATACTTAAGATAGAGAACAAACAGTAAAAAAGGTGCTTATACACTTCATGTATTTTCAGACCTTTATAATGCTTATGACAGTCAGCAATAAGCCATGAAGTGAGCCAAAAAACGACAAGCCAGTTGATGTAACGAAATTTTGATACGCTTATGATTGTTTTACAACTGTTATCAAAACAATTAGATGCTGCAAATTAAATCAGTGAGGGAGCAAGAGATCAATGTTAAATGAGCTCAGAATTTTTTATGATGGCATTCCTATGCTAAGATCAGACCTTATGATGCCTTTCCAAGCAATAAGACAGTCACCTAGAATTGCAAATTATACCAATCAGAGAATACTCATTTTTTTATGAGTGATCACAGCAAATACGGTGACTTTGTGTTGATTTTTTAAAAATCCTACCATTGTAATAAAAAAAATTGTTGGAATTTCTAAGTTTAACCCATTTGAAATTTTTCCTGTACTATCAGGTTTATTTCTTCCTACTTGTTTAATTACTTAACAAGTTATTTACCATGTAAATACTGAAAATAAACACAAGTATAGTATCAACATCTACAGATCATCCACTGAAAGAAAACAAGCGCACAAGTGACACCGTTATTTTTGGACCAATGTCCTTGGAAAAACCCAATGCGGGGAAATTGGTGCAGCTATTCAGAGGGTTTTATTATTATGTAGTTTTCAAAATATAACCAGGGTGCTAGAAATGGCTCACCCAACAGAGAATGCCCTCGGCAGTAGTACCTATCCTCAGAGACAGATATTCCGGCTGATAAATCACCAGATAAACAATCCCACAACAACAATTGCAGCTTCCACTACTCTGCGTCACCCTGATAGGGACTGCATCACCCTATCTGGCTCACCAGCTCCCAATCTGTCCCACGAAATCCTCCCAGTGCTGCCTCTTAGACCTGCGTCAGCTCTGCTAGCCTTTGTGCAGCTTCTGGAGCTTCTGCGTCAGCTCTTAGACCCTCTGCGTCTCACAAGTTGGCCTCTCCTGGTTGCCTCTGCATAGCCTCCAGCTGCCTCTGCATCAACCTCTCCGAGCTCCGCGTTGTCTCTCCGGTACCAACTCTGCCTCTCTACTATGTATTCACTGCCCCTTGCTACTGATCATTGATTTTATCTCTCTTAGCAAACCTCGCTCTAGAAAATAGAATGACTGATCACTCTGGTGTGTTCTCCAACTGACCCTCGAGCCTCCTCTTATACTTTTCTCGTTGGTCCATCAACAGCCAAGATTAAGTCTCTAATCAACGGCTAAGATTAGACTTGGCTTGATCCATGACTTTTGGAACCTTCTAACCCAATTTTATATTTATACCCATTAATATTTTATTTTTCCTAAGTTTAGACTTAGGAACTCCATTAAAAACATTAATTATTTTAATAGCTCCCAAACCGATTAGAATCTACCCAAACCCTTTCTGGGTCTTGGAGATCTCATGTGCTTTAGCCTCTCCACCAATTTTCATGGCTAGAGCACATCCGATGCTACCCCAAATCAACAATTTTGGCTGCTAATAGAACAGAGATGAATAGAGGGCTTGAAGAGGCAAACCGGGGATCCCTTTGGGCTTGTAGATGCTTAGTGAGAATGCCCAGAACTTCTCCAATAGCTAGACCACCTACAAACACAAGAATAGTCCTAATATCTCTGCAAAATCCAACAAGTTTTAGCCCAGAAATTAATTTAAACCAAACAGTGAGGAAAAGAGGGCAACAAGGCCAAGTTAGCCCCACGGCTAGGATTGTAGAGGCCTTAAGGCCTTCTGTCTAGGGCAATGGAGGCATGTGGCCTTGAAAAAACTAGGTAGTAGGTCTTGCGGAAGGAGTAAATAGGGCAGCGGAAGGCAGGGACAGAGGAGGAGGGATTTGGAGGCCACGGAAGGCAAGGAGGAAGGGCAACACGGAGGAAGGAGGGGAGGCGAGGGAGGAAGGGGCTGGATGGAGAGAAGAAAGCTCATGGCAGAGCTAGAAAAGGTCGCCACAGGGAAGAAAATGGTCAGCAGTAGGCTTGGAGGATCCTCCTTCGACTGACAGCAGGGTTTAAAGGGCCAATGAAGGCCAAAAATTTAGACTTCTACAAAAACAAATCAACTTTGCCTCATATTTCCACAATTTGCCCAAAAAATACCACTAGAAATCCTCTTCAAGGCTGACAGCTTCTCCTTGGGCTTGAACGTTGAGCTTGGAGGAGCAATAGATGATGGATCTTGCCTTCCTAGGCCTAGAACCACCTCTAGAAACTCTCTAAAAAAATTCCGAGGCTTGAAACCCTTGAAACACTCTAAAAATATTCATATCTAACTTGAAGTTCAGCTGCATTAATTTCTACATAGGGTCATCGTCAGATTCTTTAATTTACTTTTCCTTAGATTCTTTCAATTTACTTGGACCCCTATCAAAACCTGAAATTGCAGACTTTCCAGATGCTTTCTTATCCTTTTCAATTTCCTCAGCTAAAACTTGGGCAGCCTTATAAACATTAGTTTTAGCACATCTTAACTCATAAGAAGTATTAGCATTAAAGGCATCAATATAGAAACCCAAAAGAGACAAAAGAGACTTGTCAAGAGGATTACAATCTTGAGGTAGTTCTTTAATAATACCATTAAACCTCTTATTAAATTCTTCTATTGTTTCATTTTCTTTCTTCTTTATGACGTTGATAGCTTTAACCAGACGTCTTTCTTCTCTCTTATCTCCATACTTGTCCTTAAAGGCATTAATAATCGATTGCAATGAATTAAACGAATTATCAAGCTTTTCTGTGAACCAATCCAAAGCGTCTTCCTCCAAGGAAAGAACAAAGAGACTCATCTTCACATCTTCATGATTATAGTCAACACCTCTAGCATATTTACCCAACCAAGAGCTAAAGGCTTTTAGATGAGCACTAACACTAACCGCAAAGAGGGCAACTTATCAAGACCATTCTCTGGGAGATCATGGGGATAACCTTGAATGTTAGCAACGTTACAAGAGGCAAACAAGTCCATGATGTCTTGCTCAGCCGAGTAAGGGAAAAGCAAATGGATATCAAAGAGAGATTCATGTCCAAGATTAACAAGAAGTGTACAGGAAGAGAGCTTGTGTAATCCAACTCTAAGAACCTTTTCAGGATCCGAAGTAGGATTAACCAAGCTACTTGGATGCTTCCTAGTACGCGCTCTTGTAGAAGATGAAAGAAGTGGATTCGCCACTTGAACAGAAATTTAACTTTGACATGCTAGGAAGGAAGTTAGTAAAGGAAAACAAGGACAAGAAACTTATCCTGGTGAAGGATGTCAGAAACCAGGCGCCAGAAAATGAGGTGTGGCTAGGGTAAAAGAAAAGACGGGAGATGAGAAGATGAAAATGATTAAGATGAATATCACAAAGGCAAGGTTCAATAAGTTGTCCCCGACAACGGTGCCAAAAAATGTTTTCGCTCAGATTGTACAAGCACGGTGACAACAACACAAATCAAGGGTTGTCAACTTGATCCCCAA
>Ga0139314_100222_pt1 | contig 13480 bp, 12 predicted proteins | sample In2P11_FD_99376 | JGI IMG/M metagenome (GOLD analysis project Ga0139314, IMG submission 99376)
GGGGAACGAAATCAGTCCATACAAGGACCTACTGAGTCATCAACCCTTGCATCTATTTGATGCATCATCACATGGCCGTCGTGTAACTCCTCGAGAATCATGTCATTCGCCTGTCACGTGTTGCCACCAGAGTCATAAATACTCGAAGTAAGCTCATGGCTCGCCCCAATCTCTAAAGGGGCTTATACGAGCGGAGTGCTTAAGCCCCTTTAGAGATTGGGGCGAGGGCGGCTTTGATGAGAGCTCAGGGCCGAAGGCGGCTTCGCTTAGTACATAAGCTGATAAGACCTGCGGCAGATACAGTAGAGCGCATGCAAAAAGGAGCTTCTAAAGTAGACAGCAAAAAGTGAATTGCCTGCCATATGAGACAGACAAGCCGCTCCTTCACTATTGCAGAGCGGCTTCGCTCAATCAATGCTACAACATTTTAGTTGAGTCTAAGAATTTGGTTTTTGCTAGTGGATTGGAGCGGCTTCGCTATCCCATGCAAGTAAAGGGCCAGTCCTCCTATCGCGAACCTACCCACTTATCTACCGCATCGAGGCGAGCATCTCGGCTTGGCTGGAAAGCTTTTATATAGCAAAAAACCGGAAGGCTCGGGTCTTTCCGAGGCCAGAAGGATGGAGAATAGGGTAGGAATGGATAGGGGTAATGGCGGGTAGTGAGCTCTATTGGGTCCCTAGGGTCGCTTGGGAGCACCTTGTTGCTACTGAGGATCATAATTGGCCGGAGGCGCAGCGTTGTTATAAGCGGGTCTGGGCGGGGCTTGCGCTGGGTTTTGCGGTTGCGATTGGGTAGGAGGTTTTTGAGTGGGTTGGGGGACGGCCCCGGCCCCCTGGATGGCTTGCTGATTCCGGGTGCTCTGTTGTCTCTGTGCATTCTGCTGTGCTTGAACCGCATTAATTTGATCCGGAGTGATGGTAACCTCTTGAGTAGGCTGCTGGGTTCTTAGGGTATTCTTCGGCTTGCCCTCTCCCCCATTAGAACAGTTCCTGAGGAAAGTGATAGACCCGTCTTTTATACTCCTCTGCATGCGGGCAGCTCGTTCAAACAGTTGAGGGAATGTTCGGAAATCTCTTAGCACCATCGCTTCCTTGATGGGCCCATGCTGGTTATCGATAACCATTTGTACTGCATCTTCCTCTTTTATGTTCCATTTTGCTTTAGCTGCTAAATTCCTCCATCGGTTAACAAAGGTTATGAATTCAAAACCGGGCTGCATTTTTTCATTCACCAGATCACAGAGATTGGGGGATGCTCCACCTAGTGCAACTACTGGCCGGTGAATCCGTCAATCACATCGTCAAAACTACGTAGAGCATCAAGGGGGAGAGATGAGTTCCACTTGAGTGCTTCCCCTTCTAATGACTTCTGGTAAAGGTGGATAAATAACCCAGACTGGGAATCAAGGCCTCGGCAATCCCCACAGAAGGACAGCAAGTGATGATATGGGTCGCCGACCCCATTGTATTTACTAAACTTCGGTATCTTGAACCCTTCCGGCAGAGCTACATCTGGATGTCGGCAAAATCCTTGAATCTCAGTTTCCTCCCGTATTGGTCTGCTCTACTGCAGCTTGTATCATTGCCTCAATCTCCATCTTTCCGAGAGGCTTCTCCATGGGGACCACAGAGCGATCATAGTAAAACTCTTCAATAGGAGATTCATAAGCGAATCGCTTTCGAGGCCTCTCGGATTGCCCATTCATGAAATAAGGTGCAGGAGTTCTTTGCATCCGTAGAGGAGGCTCATCCATGATTGGTAATCGGACTGTGGGTACTTGACTGGATGCCCCTCCATTGATCTTGGCTTGCTTCATTCAGGAGACTAGCTACTTGCCTCAGGTAGCTTGCTCCAGAAAGTACCCTTGCCCGCTCTACGACTACCAATTAGATAGACCTAGCTTCCTAACCTCAACAGACAAGAACAAGAGCAACCCCATTCATTCTTTTCTATCCGTGCTTCCCAAAACATCGGGATACTCGGCTCGGAAAGGTAGGCCCTTATCTCATTCCTAGTCTTGAATCTAGGGCCGGGAAAGCAGCCAACCTTAAGAGCTAAAAGACGAGGGAAGGTATTACGCTTATTCACTCTGCCTTCTCGAAACCTAGGAATTCTTAAACCTGGCTATAACCCGACAGGCAAGTAGCAAGAAAGAGCAACTGCAACCGATAGCATCAGCTGCATCATCCCCTGCAGCTTATCCTCTTAGCATCTGAGAGACGACGGCAACAAACAAAACCAGGAGTCCTTCCTTTGGCCTGCCGCTTTCCTTTCGACTGCCTCTTGCCTTGCCCCTTTTCGACGTGGATGCGACGACTCTTTCCTTTAGCAAGGAATGAAAGACTGGCGGGATCGGCTTGGATCACAACCCCTTCTATGACACTAACACTTCTCTACTTAATCGGTTGCTACAAAGATGGGGTGCAACTGGTCCCCGAGCAACAACCTAGTTGGGCTTTGGTTTATTTAGGACTAGAAGCCCGTTAACCCCGAGATTCATAGCGCAAAAAGCCCCTACATTTGCTATTCTGAGTCTATGCTCTGTCCCTATCTGAAGCAGCAGACGTTAACAAGCAGACGTAAGAAGATGTTACTGAAAGGATAACGTCTGCACCGTCTTAGCTAGCCGCTCTTTCCTATTGAGGTTCTTTGTAAGAGAGCAATCTTATGAGTGAGAGGCATCAGACGCTAGCTCAGATGATAAGACGTAGCAGCTGTTAGCTTTTAGCTTCTTCAATGTCTTCCCTCTCATAGATGAGGAGACGCGGACGTTAAGACAAGAGACTCTAGCTGCAGCAGCTTGCCCTTCCCTGGCTACTGGTCCCAAGGCATCGCTCTTAGTAGGAGGACATCTTATTCAAGAACTGATTTAGTAATAGACTAGCGCCTCTAGTCTTATTTCCCTCGGGGAGGGAGCCTTTATCCGACCAAAAACAACCTAGTGTATGGGCCCCAAAGAACTACTTCTATTTATTGCACGAAATGTGCAGCTACTAGAGGGGCAGTCCTACAAAGGAAATGCACCAATGACTGCCTATAGCAGATAGTAAAAAGGATGAACAACCTATTATATTACCACCTATTTTTGTACAAAATAAGTTGTTGAATAAGATAGGTTGTTACTATAAGAGCATTCCTACCCTACCCGGGAGATGACCCTTATCCCACTAGCTCCAGAGGTTTTTATTACTCACATCACATATTGGACTAGGGAAGCCCCTCTTCTTCTATTGCTTTGCTCGGGGGCTAGCAGCTCGTCCTCCAGACGCAGACGGGGCAGAGCTCCTACTAATAGATAGAGGGGAAGAACTGGGATCAGGATTTCACACTATACGAAAGGCAAAGCGAAAGACCACTTAGTTAACCACCAGCCAAGCAAAGAGAAGAAGCTACTCACCTAGAGGGCGAGGAGCTATTCTTTTGTACATATACTCGATCTGGATCTACTAAAAGAGGAATGACTCGAGTTATGCCTTTATAAGAGCGCCCTCGGTCTCTCGATCCCATAGATCCTGTAGGGGAGGGAGGCACTTAGACCATTACTTCAAAAAGTATGGAATGCCGGGCAGGGGAAGCAAACTCACTTCAAGAGCTAACCTACCAGTCACCTTAAGGGATCACGCTTAGTGATTTGAACAAACTAAACCCCTAGGGGAGGAAGGTTAACCAACCCAATCTTGAACCTCCGGGGGGAAGGGAATTCCTAAAAGAAAGGATAAGGAAAGCACAAAGCACGCTTGCGGACAGATTCTCCAGAAAGGAAACCTGCTTTTAGAGGGCTACCCCTAACTCACATAGACTGCACTCTTAGAACCAACCCTTTGGTTCTGGGCAACTGAGACCAACTGCCAGTACAAGGAAAGCCATCCATGTATAGACTAAAAAAACCAATACCAGACTTTGAGAGACAGACCCAAACAACGCCTATTTACTTATTTGTTACCAGCTTAGATAGACTCACATGCTCGGGCGGATATAGAAGCTCAGGAACTGCCCGGCTATAGGCACGATCGCAGACAGAAATGTCCCGGCTCCAGAAGAAGTTCGACGTAAGAAAGAGTCTCTTCGGAGGCACACTTCTATTTATTAAGAAGATATTTAGTTTATCACCAGCAATTCCCTTAGCTACAAGGTCTTCCTCTTCGCGGAAAGCGATCGACGATCAATAATTAATACGAATTCTTGCTTATGGGGATTCGGCATTCAATCGTAGGACCCACAGCGGGATGGCCCGTACTCAAGGCAGTCAACGTAGATATTTAAATATGTAATTATCTTTCTAACCGCTTGAAAGAACCTTGCAGGCGAGTATTCATCTATGTACATATAGATGCAGGGTTCATCGATGGAATGACGTAAAGTGAGCCAATGCTGGCAATATGACACAGCTGTTGATGGCTGTGATTCCACATAACTAACTAAAAACGAGGATACCCGTCCTATTTCTCCGATATACATCTATTTTAGTTATTGCGCAGAATAGGACGAGACTATGACCTTTACATTTTGGTTGAATTCCATGATGCACACAATACTCATTAAAGCTGTTAGAAGTAAACTCTCAACCACCATCACTTCTGATGTGAAGTTGTACGTTTGGTACGGGTTGCTCCCGCCCACTAACACTCTGCCATCTGGCAAGAGCGCTGCTGTGGAGTGGTACATTCTGGGAATCTGGCTCGGGTTGAGCGCCACGAATCCCCCGGTCGGATCCTCGTCGGGTAGGTAAAGAACCGGGTTGTAAGCCGGGTTTCTTGCCTCGTCCCAACCCGCGCTTCCATAGGTGGCGCCGTTGATCAGAATGATGTCGCCGGGGGGTAACAGCAGCATATCTTTCATCACCCGAGGAGCGGGGAACTCCATGACCTATTCGGGTTCCGGGTCGGATACTCTCAACCTTCTACAGGTTCTTGACGCTTCCAAGAAAATGTGCTCCTTGTTGGCCTTGAGATACGCACCAGGCGGCGCGCCACCGCAAATGCACACCTCCGTCACCGGTGAATCAGTGGCATTGGCCACTCCGGTTAACCGGAGAGGGAGTAAAACTGAAGATCCAGTACATGGGTAGCTTCTTTTATCACCACCGGGCATAACAGGGTACTCCTTGATGACTCTGTTTCTTGAATAATCAAACAAGATTGATCGGTTGTTGGCGAAGATGAAGAGATTACCATAGATAGGGTAACAAAGAGGCGCACGAACGGATATAGATTGTTTTCTTCAAATGGGTCTCTGGTTTGCACCAAGAAAGGGAGGTTTATGTTGTCTCTCTTCTGAGGATTCTTGGGGTAGAATTCATAGGTGAAGAGCCTTCTTCCACCGACGATGATGATTCGGCCATCGGGGATAATTTGGTTGCTCGCATACCATCTCCGGTTCTTGAGAGGGCTAGAGAGCTCAACCCAATCGCAAGAATCGTCATCACAGGGGGTGAAAGTGCGAATCACGCGTTCACCTTTTCTGTCACCGCCGGTTTGGATGAGAGTGCCGTTGGGGTCGAGGGAGCCGGAGGAGCACCAGGTGTTGGTGAGGATGAAAAGAGGGCGGGCGGAAGGAGTTGGAAGCGATGTCGTAGAGGACGGAGTGGGCGGTGCAATCTTTGGGTTTGACGTACTCGTCGTTGTAGCGGCACTTGCCGGCGGGGAGAGAGAGGTTGGAGAAGCCGAAATCGGTGCGGTCGAACATGATGACCTTGTTGTTCTTGAGGACCTGCATGTGCATGGAGGAGATGCCAATGCTTTCTTGGAGGAGGACCCAGTTCCCGCCAGTTACAGTTGACAAATAGGAACTTGCATGGGCTTGGGCTTGCTTTGATGATGGGTAGGCTTGTTGTGTTTTGGCCCTTCTGTGGGCTTCCATCGGGGAAAGCAGGCTTGACAGGCTCGCTGAATTTCTCTCTATTCTGGAGTGCCAATTTCAAGTGGAGCGATGGGTAGAGGCTGCGCTTGTGGATGATGGTATAAATGCGAACTCTATTTTGGTAAATCGACATCGCATACGACAAATTCTCTTCTTTCCGCAAGGGCGGGCTTTAACAGAACGGACGTACCAATCGTACGTCACTCAGATCAGAGAAAATGGGACCCGACAAAGCTAGGAACGAAGGATAAGACAAATCAAAATAGCTAGGTTCCTCGGAAGCGGAAGAATTGTAATTTGGCTAAGCAAACGAATAGGAGGAATTCCTCTCTTTCCAGCTCTCCTCGGTCGGGTATCGGGTGGTAATTGACAACCAGACTCCCTCTTCTCCGGCTTTGAGGCCGTGACCGCACCCATGGCAGTTTGAAGATTGGCCCTAGCATGGTTTGCTAAGCATGGTGTTAGCATGGCGTTCTAAGACCAAACCTGATGTCTTCTCTGCATATTGTTAAAACACAAGAAGAAGAAAAAAAGCAAGGGGCCTGGCCGCACTTGGAGCATGCTCCGCTCTTCCTTGGTTGCGGGCATCTGGCGCTGTTGCTGGTATCCACCGCTTCTGTGGTTTCCAGCGTCACTCCCGTGCAGGTTGTCGCCTTTATTGACAGATTTATTCTTCCGCCTCTGCTAGCGCCTTCCTCTGCTCTTTTGGCTTGTTATAGTTTAACCCGGTCTATGATTTATCTTCTTAAGACCCGACCGCTAGGTTCGTTCGAAAGGCCGGGCACGGTTCTTCCGCTTGGGGCGCTTCTGCAATAAATAGCATATATAAAAAAGTGATAGTTCTGGGCGTCTTGGTATTGGATCCGCTCTTCTCTCGTGCCCTTCTGGGCGGTACGCTGGTACGGAAAAACCTTCTGTATAAGGTTCGAAATGGTGAATTGAGGTAGAGTAGACCGATGATTCTGTAGTCATTCTTTTTTTTCATTCAGCGACTCCAAAAGCTCATCAAAGATCCCTTTTATTCTTTGTATACTTTGGACGTGGCCTTGAAGTCCACGTAATTCTTCAATGGACGCCAAGTCCACGTCTAGTTCTTCGTGGACCAGGTGCTTCGCCAAAGACGAAAAGTCTAATGTGGGGGAATGGATGGGGAAGCGTTTTGCAACGCTGGGTCGATTACAGTATGCCCTAAGGGCTTTTTCAACGCTGTGCTCGATCTCCGCTTTAAGCACTGCACGCTCCTCCTGATCGTCAGCCATCATATGAGATGATGATGCTTGGGCGTCGTGCTCTCCGCCCAATGAAAATACATCGGCGACCACCCGCTCCCGTGGCGGACTGGTCCAATCCAGTGGGCCTTTGATAAAAGAGGAACCCGAGGATTTCTCCGCTCCCGCTGCTTCCGGTTCCATTTCCGGAGCGGCCTCCATCCCGGGCTGCTCATTCACAAAGGCCCAGAGCTCATCTTGGTTGACCTCTGAAGGAGGGATTTCAATAGGACTGAAACCCGGCGGCACCCCTTCCACCCCCCAAACAGCAAAGGCTGTAAAAGGAGGAACGAAAAAATCCATAAAGAGCGCACAGAGAAGATAGATGGCGACTCTTTTGGCAACCAAGAGTACTCCCAGCCGAAAATTTCGACCCCTGGGTACCTTACTGACTTCCCTGGGGGAGGTTGAGAATCAGCAGCTATTGAACCCCCATCTGTCTTTGCTGCTTGACTGATGGAAAGCTTGACTTTCTTACTTGACTGTTGAACGACTCCGATCTGCAGATGTTTTCCTTAAAAATGTCTTTTCCTATTTCAAAGAGGACGTCTGTCTTATGAATCGATTGAAGAAGAAAGAAACTTAGCATAGAAGAGAGGCAAGGCAGAATAAGCGATGTTGGAGGCAGGGCTCCTAGAAGCTCATACCCGTCGAAAGGGAAATGATCTTTAGGTAAGAAAGGCCCCTCTCTTCACTAAGCTAAGCCGGAAAGAGAGAGAGAGTTAGATCCGGGCATAGCCATAGATGTGGAACTCTTTCGACTAATATGAATTGGAACTGGCTACAGAGGAAACCGAACCCGTCACTCCAACACTTATTTCTTGTGATTCCGAGGGTGGGCGGAACGATCAGCTGATGCGTAGCTTCAGAGTGGGCGTAGATCAGAAAAAAAAAGAATGGGAAGCAATGAACCAACCAAGAACAAGCAAGTTATTTGATCAATAGCAGCAGCGAGATGCTAATACCCTCGTTTCCCAGAAAGAGAACCAGAGCCAACGCACCGCACCTAACAAGCCATCGCCAACAACAAGAAGGACTACGGCTTTGCGCACTGGCACACTTCCGCACCTACGCACTAAAGGCTTACCCTCAGATATTAGCCTTCGGCTTACTATCTGTGTAAAAAAAAAACCACTCTTGACTACTATAATGAAAGAAGGGCAACCGAACCTACTCCCTCACCACCGGAACCGCCAGCAGACCTTCTCTTCCTACCAGGCACACTCACTCAAGCGCACCTACGACTACTCGCCTTCCTGGCTTACCGTACTGACCAAAGACCGACATAGCGCACTGCCCAGTCAAAGGAAGGGTAAGAAACGGCCGCAACAAGGAAAGAGAAGAAGAAGACGATTCTCCGACATTCCCTCTGGAAGCAGACTCAATGCTGTTTCTTGCAGTCAGTGTAACTGAGTAGCTCCTAACTCATCTTTGTTTACAGCTAGCTGACTCATCTCTAGGGAGTGTACACAGACCAGCAAGATAGTCATTCTTACATCGCTCCTTTAGCTACACATGGTGTGTCATGCAAACTGTAATTGATAAATTGAGTATTAGCAGTTTCAGTTCGATCAATGATTAGAATTCCTGCCTAAGGATAGGACACTCCCTCTGGGCATTCTTCTCAAGCAAGAAGACTTTGACCTTCGACAACGGATCTTAAAGCGCGCTTTAGCAACCATCAAAAGAAAAGTTTAAGAAACCTAGCCCCCGGCTATAGAAAAGAGTGTAATTCCTGACCTTCCTTATTTCGTACTTCTGTCTGCTCATTGCACGGTCTACAAAGCCAAAGCCCCACCACGAGGGCTGTCTTTCTCTCGACTGTACTCGGCTTATCGAATATCCGAGTGGAATTGCCTTTTCTTTAGCTAGCTGGAGTCGCAAAAGAGTATAGCTTTGCTTGGAAGACTAGGGCCAACACTCTATCTTTAGTAGAGGGGTGCTCCTGGTTAACTCCAATGATGGATCAAGGGCTTGAGGCCTCTCTCTCTTCTACCCATTTTAGGTAAGGCTAGAGCAGAAGCATCAGAAGCAAGAAGCGTCCACATAAGCAAGGGCTTTGTAGACTACCAGTAATATCAAGGGCCTTAAGCTTCGCCAATTCATTCGGATCAGGAAGAAGGGGGGCAGAGGGTGAGATAGAAGGGGACGGGAAGGCTTTCAACTAGGACACCAAGCTCGAAGCTGAAGCGGTATACAAATCTACCGTTACTAGGAAGGGTCTTATTATAAAGTATACGTACCGGCTTGCGACCGAGGAACTGCTACCATCTCTTAACTGACCGATTTCTTGCTATCCTAAGAAGAATGCTTTGATTATTATTATCACACAGACGAGTTAAACTAAGAAAGAAGAGCCGATTCGTTCACCCCCTTACCTGCTTTAGAAAGATGGAATGCTACCCAGTTCATTCGTGCACTATGCTTAAGACAGATTCACTGGCAAAGAACCTATTCATCACTTTCTAACTGAAGCTTGAAAGCCCTTTCTTTCGCTTGCTTCTTTCCGGCAGAAAGACCGAGGGCAAGATCTCTTTATATAAGTAATTCCATCCCTCACATCCGATTCAAAGCAACTGCTTGGCCGGCTTGGGACAGGCTTGCTTGAGCAGATATGATCACAGTAGCTGCTACTTCTTAAAAAGAGGAGCGAAAAAGCCAACCCTTTGTCCCCTATAAAGTAGCACGTTCCCGGATATCCTCGTAGAAGGTGCGTAGCATTTAGGCCACGGTAGCAAGTGTTCTGTAAGGAGCTGTGGGACTAAGAGAACAGGCTCTTTGCCACGTGAATCATAATAGGCTGCTGTTAGCATGTTAGTTGCCTCTTACCTGACCCTTCTTACTGGATTTCCGGTCTTTCCTGATGGTGAATAAGCGCTGTGCAGATGAATTAGCAGGTAACTTGATATTTCATAAAACTGGTAGAGTAGAAAGATTAGCTCTTCCTTCCTAGGCGGCAAATAAAATAATGGATTAAAGAACAGTCGTAAGGCTGCATTGATCGAATAGATGACTAAGGCTTAGAACTGATAGCAATTGAATCAGCTGTTGATGCAATAGAAGTAGAAGGTCTTTCTGCCCCCTGCTCTCGAACGTGCTCTTGTCGCAATTGAATCTGAATACCAGATTTTCTGGGTATTGGCAGTGAATCAGATAGAATAGGTAATTGTTCCATTAGGAGCTCTTGTCTTATAGAAGTAACCGGTGTTGGATAGAAGACTGTTTTAGTTGCCGGTACTACTGCTTGAGAAGAAGCTACACATTCATCTTACTCGAGAAATGACTTTTGAATCGAGAGCTTTTTTAAAAAATATTCCTATTTAGGAACTTCACTGAGAGAAAGTAAAGAGAGTAACTGCACTAAGGCAAATTTGACAGCATCCGATTTTGTACAGTTAATCTTAGCAGACGCTTTTGGGGCATTCTCCTTCATGAAGATGGCATCAAGCCGATGTGGGACTTGAGGAATAGAATACGGGGATTTCTTTGGAGAGGAATAACCGGGATTTAAAGCATTCTTCGTCCCTTATCCGCACGTAGATCTTTTGACAGCTGGGATGGACTTTTATTTCTTGGGTGAACCTTCCTTGCTTGGCTGGTCACTTTCATAAGGAATTCTTAAACCGCTTCCCTCCATTCAAGACAGGAGGACTGGTTAAGGTGTCAAGTCACAGGAAGGTGTCAGGTCAAAGTCAGTAGGAATGGGCCAACCCAAGCAAAGGTCAGGGAGTCGTCCCAAAGTTGAAAGATTCGTCGCACCTACGTCGAAAAGGTGCAATTCGAGAGTCATTCAAAACGTTTAAAAGGTCTGGAAGCTCTTTCTGCTCAGTCTCCATTTTTGTATTGTCCCCAAGCAGCATCCCTTCAAGTCCCTGCTATCTCGATAAGGGAGGCCGTTTCTCCTTCCCTAGAGATGGGTTTGCGGGCATCGCTCAGTAGTTTAATCTAGTGAGGGAAACCCTACTTATCATCAATAGAAAAAGAAAGAGGGGGAACATAAGAAAAGATTTGCTATGAGCGCACTTAAGAATTTCTTAGATTGGGACATGAAAGTGAGGAGACTCAAAAGGATAGATTTCGCCAACGGATTTTGTTAGAGACTGACTTTTGTACCCTACTAGTCCGCTGATCTTCCTCAAGGTCAGAGTCTCGGTCCTTCTTTCGCACCTGCATTTTCTTCGATTCAGTGGCAACCCCGGTTATCCCGACTTCCAGTTGCTAGTTTTGAGTTCCTATCCGACTAAAGAGAAGAGGGGCAACCGCAACCGATTATATATCCGCTGCTGCTTATCCGCTCTTTTTCCTCCAGGTAGGAGTACTGGCTTATTATTCTTAGAATACAAGTAAATGAATTCTTTTTACATACATAAGAGTCCGCCTTTGGTGATCAAATACAGTAATGAAGGTTTGCCTTCCCTGGAGATTGGGCTCAAGGTCATCCCTCTGTTAGTAGCGGTTCATTCTGCAAGATAGAACGAAAAGCAAATCACAGTCTTGTTTTTTGAATAGTTGGGGCAAAAGAGTGTTTTCGACCTGTAATTCATAAGATCGCAATCTGACCGCGTGGCTCGCTTGGCCTGCGATGGCCGCTTGAGTCTATAAGTTTCTTCATATGACAAGAAGGCTCCTACATGGTCAATAGTCTCGGTAGGATGACCCCGACGGTTTGCCCGAGGAAACTTTATGGAAGGGTTAACATTAGGAAGGTGTTAAGTTCGCTCATCCGAAGAAGCCTTTTTGTAAGGACCGGCTTTCACTTCTGACTCGCAACTGTACCGGGAAGGCTCATGTCTATTAAATATTCGGATTTCGGCTATGACCTTCACATCGTTAACAGTCTCGCCGAAGCTCTCATAACCGACTGTTTTTAATCTTTTTATGGATGTGATATATCTGATGTTCAATTCTGTCATAGGGGCTGCTGCACACTGATATAAATCAAATTGAATTACGTCATCCGAGTGAAAATCAGACGATTCCACAGTTTGACCTGTCTATTAATGTCACGTCCCGCCTGTGCAGACTGACCTTTCTTTCATGACACTCTCGGCCATAAGCTGTATTATGTGTTTTCGCTAGGACCGACTTCTTTCGGGGCTACTCTCCTCCCGCTAGAAATGTAATAATACATCGAGAGTCTAATCCCGTGGCCCCCTCCGGCCAAATCAGTTCATTTCGCTCTCAGCTACCGCTCTTCGTTTAGGACGGACCGCTCTTCCTTCCTCTTCGGGTCCTCCTTGACTTATCTTTCTCCGGTCGTCCCCTCCGATCATGATCTACTTACTCCCTGTGATATAGCTTATGTTCAATAGGATCGAGACTACTCTAACAATTGAAAATGAAAGGCAAGCAGGAATTGAACCCACTAATGGGCCAGCGCTTGGCGTTTACTCTAGCCCGTCTTTATAGGATAGACCTATTTATTCAGTTGTCTTTCCCCTTACCTTATCAGTAGATCGGTTGAGGCCCGACCCTTGGGGTTTCCGACCTTGATGCCATAGTTTGGAGGGGGCTGAGCAGTGGGTTGGAAAGAAAGAGTTGTAGAAAGAGAGGAATCGAGATAAAGTGCACTTTCCCTTGATGTCAGTCTATTCCAACAAAGCACACAATAAGTGAGATGAGCCTGCCATCTCTATTGGCCCGTCCTGTGCCAGTCGAGGTAAGGAGCTGATCAGGGCATTCATCCGTCGGATTAGTCTAACTCGGTCAATGCATGGATTAATGTTATATCAGTATCAGTTCTTTCCTTCTTCATTGGGATTAGAAGAAAGTCTCCGTAGGCCCGCAACTCCCCTCTTCGTTCAATCTTAACTATGCCATGGGTCATCAAAGAACCAACCTTTCCGCCTTTCCCTTGCCCGGGGCAAAGAAAATAAAATATGTAACGTAACGGCAATGACAGCTAAAATAGCAACATGAGATAGGAAAGAGCTGACCCGGAAACGACATGGGAAAAATGATCAGGCGGGTAGCCTAGCTAACACAGCTATGGAAGTTCGATTTTTCCTTGATTGATTTTTCTGGTATGCCGCTCCGCCAACAAGGAGCGAGCGAATATTTGGAGCTTAACCCGGAATGAAATACTGCATCCCCATAAAAGCAAAAGGCAAGTTTCCCGGCCGAAACAAAAGGGAAACGAATGTGATAAGGTCCATGCGAACTGAGTTGAGTGTAGTAAGCCGGACTCCACTCTATAAGAATGCTTATATGATTCAAAAAAGTTTTCTAATGTTGGTCAAAATTGCGATCTTTTTCTGCTTACTTCTTTTATTCTTATTCAATTTGGCATCATTTCTAGGGGTTGACCTTGATCTAGGGTTCGTCCTTCAAACGAAGAGCGGTAGCTGAGA
>Ga0139314_100171_pt1 | contig 13475 bp, 10 predicted proteins | sample In2P11_FD_99376 | JGI IMG/M metagenome (GOLD analysis project Ga0139314, IMG submission 99376)
ATGGGAAACCTATGGTATATGGTGACTTTGTTTCTTGTATGGAAACAAATAGAACTTTAGGTTCTAAACTCAAAGATTGGCAGATTTTTATTGAAACTAAGGAGGAATGGAAAAGACAACTCAGTGGCTTACAGATTTGTAAGGAAGGAACAGGAAGAATGAAAAGGGGTGTGAAAGGAAGAAAGGCCAAAGAGAAGAGCAGAGAACAGAATTCAGAACTTAGACCACATTTAGAACAAAGTAAAGACAAAGAGGATTTTTTCAAGACAAGACAATGTGAAAAGTTTGACATGTCATATATACATCAAGAGGATGACAAGTCAGAAAACTCATGGAGCAGAATTAATGAGGACAGAGATAGAACATGTAATATATTTTCTGACTTTGAATTAATAATTGATGAATGTGATTTTCAGGGTGAAGGACAAGCTACTCTTAGAGATATGTTAGCACTAATAAATATGAAGGAAGATGTAAATTATGGAGCTGCGAAAGGTCAATTTTCTTTCTGGAAACAAGAGGATGAGAGTAAGCAACAAGTTGACTTAGAAACTTGGAATAGAGGAAGGAGAGTTGGCATAGCTCTTAACCAAATTATTGCAGAAGAGGAAGAAGATTTTTGGAAATGTGGAAGTATAGTCCACAGACATATTTTGCTCTTAATACAAAGAAGACTTAAATGTCGAGAGTTTATATTGAGGATGCAATTGGAAAATTGGGTGAGCAGTTCAACTAAGGTTGATAAGAAAATGGAGAAAATTGAACAAAGTTCAATAATTAACATCTTTTCAGCCAGAGGACAATATATAGTTGAAAGACTATATGTTCTTGTATTAAACAATGCCCAATCTTCTTTTGAGATTGGAAGAACTCTACTTAAGCTGTTTGATAGATGGATGATGACTACTACAAAGATAATGAGTATAAGAAATTTCCAAAGTCAGCGAATCAAGGGAAGATGGAAGGATATACAGAACAACATAAAGAAATTGGTATATAGACAGAAGGAGATGCTGAGGATTGAGTCAGAAGTTAAAAGGAATAATCAGGTACAGGACAAGAGAAAATACATGAAGATGGAGATAAATTCTATTTGTATAATGACAGGACAACAGTGGATAGAGAAGCAAAGATTTATGTTGTTTGAGGAGGTGTTTATACAGGGTATCAACACCAAAACATTATGCAAAGGAGATCCTTATGAATGCAGAACAAAAAGACATCCACAACAAAAAGATTGGCAACCTCGAGAAACAAAGGAGGCAGAACATACACTTACAGCTGAAAAGGATCAGGTAACCAGTTGGGTAATGGATTTTGATGAAGTTTACAACAGAGGAAGCAGAAAGACTCATGAACAGGAGTCCATGGAAACTTTCAACTTTGGGAGTTTGATGCAAGAGCATTCAGGCCTAGTCAACAATGTGATAGCATGATCACATGTTGTGACTAGCAAGGGGTTGAAAGGCAAGAGTTTAATTAATTTTATTTATTTAAGTGTGTAAGAGTGTTTATTTCTTGTAAAATATGAGAAAAAGGGCATAGTGGCTGATTGATTCTCCCTGTGTGGAGATCAGGCCAAATTGTTAGATTTAATTGGTTTGAATAGGAAATGAGGAAACTGAAAGCTTGATTTAGCGTTGGTTTAGAAAAGAATGGGTTTGAAGAGACTTTTTAGGAGAGGTCGAGAGATTTCTGGTTTTGAACCAGAAATGGTTCATGGATCCACTTTTGTATAAAGTGTGAACTCTTAGTATAATTCTGGGGTTGACTAGCCAGACTAGGAGAGAGGCTGGAAGATTAGCGAGAAAAGCAAAAAGGAGAAAGCGAGGATTTCACTGTAATAGATGTTTATTATTGTGTAGTCAAGCCAGAGGCGAGACTCTGAATATGGTATTATATGGAATAAATGTTGGAGTCCATGTGTTAATAAACCATTTGTATGAGATCCTTTGCTTTTTCTCTGTGTGTATGTATGCGATGGAACTTAAAGCCTTCTTCTCTATTTTATGCGTGAAATTACAATGACAGTGTTCGAAATAGTATGATTATCCTTAGTCCCGTAGCAGTGTTTGAGCGCTTTTATACTCAGTCAATTGTTTAAAGCCTTCCCAGGGGAATTATATAAGAACCCATAATTGTAGATAGGGTATGGCCGAGAGTCGTTCTTAATGCAGAGTTCATTGAAGATAAGTGAAATCAAGACTTAAGGAAACAAGTTCGAGGAGACACAGTGACCGTTAGATCTAAAAGATCAACAATCAAGATTGATCGCATTGGCAGAGTCTTTATGGGTGAATCGGCCGATTGCGACATTGCGATAAAACGAGGGCAGTTGGATTAGAGTTGATCTAACGATAGAAGAGTGATCACATATTGGGAAGTGGATGTGCCGATGGACAGTGTATCGGAACACCAATATAGCGATCGCTAATAAACCCGAGATCGGTGATCGGGCCAAGTGGAGTTCAGGCATATCGGAGGAGTGGTGACTTAAAGCGAACCCGATATATTTATACATGCGGGTATATAAACTTGGAGATCTGGCTCTATGGTAATTGCGGAGATCAAAAGTGAAATGCGATATGCGATCAAGCGATATTGCACATTGGCGATCGGGGAATGACGGTATGGAGACATCGCCGATAACCCAATCGGCGATCGGAGGTCCAAGGCTGGTGGAGGCTGGAGTGTGTAATATGCGACGAGCGATCATGCGATATCGCCAATAACCTCATAGATCAAGCAGTCGGGCGATCGGAGATCGGAGGATCAGGGGATCGGAGGTCAGAGTTGGAGCGGAGATAGACCCGCCGATATTTATAGAGGTGGGTGTATATATTTTGAGATCCGTATCAAGTGAATTGGAGCGGAATTTATATAATACTTCTGTGTATTCTTGTATTCCGATAGTTAAATGGTTTGCGGGGTTTTAAGGCCTAATGCTGATAGTGTAAAGCCTCTGATGGATGGGGAAAAGCTCCCAATAGTTAAAGCCTGCCAATAGTGCTATATGGTGGCTCTGATTCTAAAGTAGATCCATGGTTTAAAGGCTTAATGCCCAATGAACGCTTCCGAAAGGCTTAGTGGGCCATAACCCATAGGCCCAGGATCAAAATTTTTACATGAAAGGGGATTTTGGGCTATACCCAAAATTTCTTTTCATCAATTAAAATGAAAACAATACAAAAATAATGAAGTTAACAAAGTTTCTTATGCAAATCATTGTGATATACGTGCATTAATATTTTATTAACTTGTATGTCTTTACAAACATATGTTGATACAAAATGAATGGAAGAAGCAGTAAAGTAATCCTAATTTTTTCTCCCAACAATTCATACCATATCTTGAACACTTTAATGATATTGCAATAGGTAATTTGTATTGACACAAATAATACTAAATCATTTCAAAGTTTAGGCCATAAAACTCATCATTTTTTAAACATGGATTACAACTAATTTTGAAAATTTAGAAGTCTTGATCATTAACATCATTCTCTGCAACAATGTCATCCAATGTATCATTGTCAATGTTGATATTATATTTCAAATAGTTAATATTATCGTCATCCTCGTCTTGACTTTGATCATCTTCATCATCATTGAAATATGACTGTAGACCATCCGTATTGTTACAAAATGTATTTGGATCATCATTTTCTATACAGTCTATATTGTTGTCTTCCATAACATCATCTAACTCTATATTGTTGTCTTCTTGTGCCTGGACATAACCATCTTCAACATCATCATGGATGTCAATTTCTTCAATGTTCTCTAATAACTCTCTCTCATTTTTTTGGCCATCATTTCTTTTCTTAGTATCCATTAGATGCATCATCAAATACATGCTTTAATCTTGGAGCATAATGTATGAAAAATATCCATGTCGAGTACATAATATCTTCATAGAAATATACCTGCACATGAATGAGTACATACATATATTATATGTATGCTATAACAATTTTATTAATTAATAATACCATGTATATATTTGCAATAAAAAATGTATTAATAGATTATTGATCACTACCACTTCTTCTTTGAGTTAAAGAAATACCTTATCACAATGATTTGTAGAACATAAGGCTCCTTATCCTCCAAGGAAATTTGAAGAATCTATAGAAAACAATCCACTATGGGTATCATGTCTTTGTGTCCTCTTAAATGTTTCATACCATCTACACTTAAAAATACAACATTTAAAAGAGTGGTAATCCAACTCAATATTTTTTTATTTTTTTATTTTCCCAACATATTGTAGATTCCATTCAATAATATTCTTATCTTTTGAGCTCAATTGACTAGATTACTTGAAGTAAACCATGATGCCACAATTGAAGCATCGTCTCTTTACATCTACACATTTTACATGATAATGCTGACCATATGCCCACATTGTTGGATATTTACTTTCTTGTAAAAGACCATTTATTTCGGTTAAAAAAAATAAATGATGAATGTTAAAATAGTTAATAGTGTCAAAACTGTAAGGAAACAACATTCTGTAAAATTCCAATTGTACATTTCTTTCACATCCTCTAGACATGTTGATTTCATCTTTTGTTATGTTTGAATCTATACCTGTATCTTCTATTTGATTTTGAATTTGTTCAGTAACCCATCCTAGTGTGCAATATTTTCCCCATTCCCCTTGCAGATCAATAGGAAATGGAGTATTGCTTGGGTTCAATCTCTTAAATTGTTTCCTTACTTCTAACAATTCTTCTCTCTTTTATCATACAAATCAATCCATTTGTTCATAAAGTCCATGTGGTATAGGATGAACTTGTCGAGTATATTTCTTTCTTCTACACCTATTACATGTCAACATGCTTATTTCAAACTCCAAAGGCCATGTTGTTAATTTGACGAATAAATTACACAGTAAATCAATGATTGTAGTAAAAACAACCACAATGATCATGAGTTTACTTACTAATTTCTACTTGAACACCATTAGATTATGGTTTTCTCCATCAATAATATATAATGCTCATTCTTCATCCCAGAAGCGTGGCTCATCTTTGAAATCCTTACCAAGGAATTCACATAGGAATAAAAATTATTTATTCAATACATACCCTTTAGCCATGCAACCCTCTGGATGTGCCTTTTGTTGGACATACATTTTTAGAGTTTTCACATACTATCTCAAAGAAAAACATCCACCTTGTAAATATGACATCCGCTAATTCAATGTCATCCACTAGGTGCATAAGTAAATGGACTTGTAGGTTCATGAAACTTGTAGGGAGATCCTTCTCAAATACACATACAATTTCTACAATTTCCTTCTTCCATTTTGGCACTTCACATTTGTGGATATTCTTAGATGTAACCCATATAATATAAGAATAGTAAATTAGTATGAACCTTTAGCAAAAAATTAAAATGCAATACAATATCTCTATGTCTCACACATGAGCATTCTATACCACATATCTTACAAACGCTGACAATTGACTTATGACATTCCTTAAGTTAACAGTAAGACATGAATCACCCCTAATTTCCAATGGCATGATATGTTGTCAAAGACATTTTATCAAATGTCAACATTATTTTTTTTTCACATAATAGAATATCATAATATATTTAGTACCTAATCAACTTTACCAATAAATGTTAAATGATGATATATAATACCTTCATAAAATTATGAAAATCATGTGTTTTAAATCCTATGATATGTCCATCAACTGTAAAAGTTTTATCTAATGGTGACTCATAGCCAGTAGGTGTCCTTATTAAATGCATGACATTTTTTAGTTGGTCTAGCTCTTTATTTTTCAAAATCCATGGAGCTTCTGCATATTTTTCATTTTCCCTTTTTGGCCACAAATGTTTTCTATCAAATTTTGTACGAGAAAGAGAAATATCTCTCCTCAAAGATAAGGTGTCCTTTTGTTTTCTTGCTATATGTTGAAAAATTGAATCTGGAACATTTTTGAAGTTTTTCTTAGGATCTAATAGGTGAGATATTAATAGATCCTTCCAATATGGGAGCTCATAAAATATGGATTTCCTTTTCATCCCTTCTGGCATTTTAATTACAACTTGTTCTAATTCTTCAATAGAATCACCGCCATAAAAAAAATATTGCCAAACTTTCAATTCAACATCTTCATACTTCTTAAGCCAATCATCTAGACCCATAATCATGGGAGGGCCTCTATTTTCAACGTTTCCATCAAATTGATTCTTATCGAGGCTTCTAAATCTATGATCTAGTGGTAGAAAAACCATAGTGTTTGCATAAATAATTTTATGAAGATCTCTATGATACCGCGTTTGAAATTGTTATGCACATCTTAGACATAAAAATATCCCCTTTGTTTGAAACCTTGCAATTCAAAAAGTAAGGTTAATAACATCAAAATAATAGTATAAAACTAAGCTTAAAAGTTGGGATGACAATAAATTATGAGTGTAAATATGCAATCTTTTTTTATCATACCAGAAAAAAAACCAAGTCCTCGGAAATCATGAATAGTCCAACATAGCACACCATACAAAATGAAGGACCTATTTTATGAGGACACAATATGTTATACATTCTTATGTCTTTCCATAGCAGTTCTATCTCATCAATAAAAGACATTAGATAAACATCCATGTTTTTAACTTGATGTTTTCCTAGAATAATGAGAGTCAGCATAAGGTGTTCCTTTCTAACACTCATCCATGGGGGAATATTGTATACTATCAATACGACTAGCCAAACACTATAATTTGAGCTCATGAAAGAGAATGGGCACACTCCATCAATTGCAAGACTAAACCTGATACTACAAGGTTCATCTCCAATTTTTCTTGGCCATTTTTACTATATGTGTTTCAATGCTTTGGAGTCTGTCAGAATTCACATGAATCCATATTTACTCCTATTATTCACATTCCAGTCCATCAATTGTGCAAGTAAATTTCAATGAAACATTCATTGAAGTCTAGGTATAATTGGCATGTGACGTAAAACCTTCTTTGGAACTGTAGGACCTTCTACATATGCACAATATCTCTTATCTTTGCATACATGGCATTTTACCTTGTCTTGATATTCATCTCTATATAAAATGAAAACATTTTTACATGAATGAATTTTCTTATATTCAATCCCCAACTAAACCAACAACAGATGCATCTCTCTGCTAGTTGATGGCAACACATTTTCTTCAGGAAATATTTTAGTTTTTAGTGCCCTATAAGATTTCCAAAGATTAGATCAATTTAATGTTTGACTTATGATGAACATGTTTGATATGTCAATCTATATTATGACTATTCATATACAATATATGGTTTTAAAATACCCTTAAATAAATATAAAAGAAGTTGATTAATGCTTACGAATTACGTACACGAATTGACAATGCATTATAGGAAATATATTTCAATTCACTTCAGTAGGGTGGTGAATGCTTTGTCTGACCAACCAAATAGTGATTTGATTTCTAATAATATTAATGTGCATGCCAATTTTGAGGTTCTACTTGCACTCGATTTTAAAACAGGTGTCTTTGTTGCTTGCTTGATGGGGTCTTTTAGGTTTTTATTATCAGCATTACGTTGGTGGTAATTACCCCTGTTTTCATCATTACTGTCAACCATATGCTTATTATTGTCATCATTGTTTCCATCCACAAAGAAACATGTAAGAATATAATTTAATCCTTATTCAGGCTCTTCATTTTCACTATCATGATCATCATCATTAAGGCTAGGTGGCATGTCATTAGTGTGTGCTAATCTCATCAGCTATTCAAATTTCTTAGGTGGTAGAGTTCTCTTTAAATATGCTCTTTTAGCCCTGGTATGGTTTAAAGGATGGTTTAGATGATCCCGTCCAAATATTAATTTCCAAGTTGGATCATCTTGAGTATTAGTAGTCATTATTTCATCATCATCTTATACCTATCGATGAACACAACCATTATTTAATGTTTGTCAAGAATTAGATAATGTATCAATTCAAAGAAATATAATCAAATTTCGCCTAATAAATCCCATCCAATGTACTATAGTATTGACCAACCTCTTCTTCAATGAAATTATTTGTTGTGTTTGGAGGATCCATTGTCATATCCTCTTCCACCCACTGTGTTCTTCTTGATTTAACAATTTTAGGTCCATGCCCACGTGCATATTTTTTTTTTCTTTTGCTAGTTGAATGCTTAGGTTGTGCACTTGTTCCAATCCCCATATGAAATATCAACAACACTTATTAATTTATTTCAATATTTGATAATAAACCATAAATTCTAATAATGCTATGAAAAAGGATGGATGTATCACAAAATGTTTCCTAAGTTAAGTCAAAATTTGATTACCCGATGTCCTGCAACATCCATTGTATCCTTGTTTGATATGACATGATCCATTTCCATGGCCTCGTGTTGCCCATATAATACATAACATAGTCAATTATGTTTAGTACACCAATTATATCATTTCAACTAAATGCTATCTCACACAAAACCTCACTTTACTCATATATTTTACATATCAATGTCATGTTTTGAAAAAAAAAACAACATATTTTATATCACTTTATCTCGTCTATGTTGTAACATTGAGATTTCATAAACACCATCCTCCTTTGATTGAGGTTTCTTTTTATTCTTAACTTAATTACATCTGTAGATTCCATATCTGATTCTATGACCTCCCACTTTCCTCTCGTTGAGTTAGTAAGTCTACATCATCCACGTGCTTTGTCCATAGCCTCCTCTAGATCTTGTAATACACAACAATGGAATAAGTCACATAACATCTATGCACTTCATTATTGCTCCATCCAATTGGCTAAACACACAAATAATTTAAGCTCAATTGGTTTCTACTACACCTTTTTAACTAAAATTCCTCTTATTTTCAATATATACCCTTTTTGATAATTTCTACTCCCAATATGGTGACATGACACAACTTTTATAAATATTAGATGAGGATTATGACAAGAAATGGAATAATTTTTTTTTCATATTTTTATTTAACTTAATCCAAGCTCTTCATCCATAATTTTAAACCACCAAATGTCAGTGTTTTTGTATATTTAAAAAACTTACTTTGACCCTATATGTTAGAGATATAGTAATTTAAAATTTGATTTTTAAGTCTTCTAAATGAACTCAATATATAATATAATAATTAGTAAATGTTAACTTGTGGATGAGATATATTTTCAACACCACCATCCACCCTATAAAGGAGTGAAGAGTGAGTGGCAAGACAGAAAATGTTTGTGTCACATGTATACATAATCACTAAGCAACACAACCTTTAAAGTTGAAATGTGTGTATGTTACTATAACTAGTGTATTGTTACATTATGATTCATTGGATATTAAATAAAATTAGAAAGTTTGAAATGACACCAATTTCATTAGTGGGCTAGGAAAATATGACATAAAACACCCTTCATTGGGTCAAACACCATTTATAGGACTTTACATCAACCAAGATTTCAAATTATCCCATGCGCCTATGAACATTTCACATCCAATATTGGTATTCAAACCTCATAAAAAATGACAATAATGTGAAAGCCTCCCACATTGACATTGCAAAGTGAAAAGATGATAATGAATACAAATTAGGCCAAATCGAAAAGAAAAAAAAACCGTCAATCAATAATTCGTGTGCACAATGGATAAACTATTGTGTATACAAACTATTCATCCAAAAAATGTAATACATTCACCATCTTTCTATTTTCATACTCACCAATTGAAAATTGAGGGAGATTTGAAGTTCTGCATGGAGTTGGAGCATACCACGGTTGGAGCACTGCGTTACGTCTATGAAAGAAAATAACTAATCGATTAGATCTCTGTTGATTGCAGGAAGAGATATTGACAAACCTCTCCTTCCCTATTATGGATTTCAATAAAAATAAATAAATTGATTTGTGGGTGTGATTAGGCCTCTAGCAGTGATCTAGGTGACTCCAGAGAGACACATAGGACAAAGAGGACTGATGGAAGCTCAAAACCCAGAGTGCTCAGAATTTTCTCAAACCAAGTTTAGATTATAGATCTCATCATCCTGATCGCAATGGTGTGAATGATTTATCAATCTGAGTCCAGATGAGGAAGATAGAAGAAGTTAAATTTGGGTTGACTTTTCACTGACTAGACACGCTTAAGGAGGCCACAATTTGGATAAAACCTGGCCACCAAATTTCGGCCAACTTTGGCCAGATTCTGGGAGAAATTGTGGCCTAAAAAAACTCCTTTAGCCAAATTTCAGAATTTTCAAAAATGATTTTCTTGTATTAAAAAAAAATGAAAAAAAATATAAAAAGGGCAGTGGTGAGCCACCACCCCCACCACCCACGCCTCTCCATAACACTAAATACAAAAATGAATTAAGGGAATTAAGGTGAGGCCGGAGGGGATTGAACCCACCCAGACCACATGGGTTATCCCCCATCGGGAGGCCCCATGTGGTAACCACATTGAACCATGTACAACCAGTGTACCACCTCCCTACACCATTAATAACCCAATGCGCTCCAAAACATTAATATAAAACAACCCCTATTTAATGTCCAATTATGGAGGGTATAGGGTAGGCCACCCAATGCAGACCTAACCCCCATTCATAATTCGATCCAGTTTGAAAGAAAATATATGTTAAAAAAAGGAGGGGCGGGATTTGATCCCCCGACCCCTCCTCAACCATTTACCCATTATACCAATCCTCCTAACTGCCTACATTGGTTAATCTACCACAGGTCATTTAAATAAACCTCATTTTTCCAGTGCACCTAGGGGGCCATGAAGGAACCAAGAGTGGGCACGAATTTCGAGACAGCGGAGGTAGAATCTTGGCACATAGTTCGAGGCAACATTTTGGAGGAGGGGTGAAATTTCAATTTGTCAGATTTTGACAAATTTTATATGGTTTCAGCACTTCTCGATGCCATGAATGCAATGCCGTTATCTGTTTCACCATCATATTTATGAATTTTTTGGTCATTTTCAGTATGAGGGTGGAACCATGATTGCTGTAAAACAGGGAGCGGAACCATGATCCTTGCAATTTTCCTAAGGAGGTAATCTTTCTCCATGTCATAATATAGTCAAGTTTACAATCATTTTTCATTGTTTTCCACAAGGATCGCAATGGTGAAGTTAGATTCACCTTTGGAGTTGCAGATTTCCAGTCCACCCATGGACAAAATCTTTGAGGAATCTAAGGGGAATCTAAAAGATTCCTTGAGCCCCAAATTCTCAACTTCTTAAAATTCAAAAATTGGACAATCGATTTTGCACTATTCAATGCCACAAATCTGATGGTGCATTCAGATTTCTCATTTGATCATTCTATTCTTCAGCCACTTTTCTAAATGGAATGCAGGTGTCAACATTCATGTGTGAGCAACCATTTCCATGCAATTGATGTTGTGAGATCGATGGAACGAACAGCTTCAACAATTTGACATCTACTTCTTCAGATGGCCCTTGGTTGTGAGGTATATGCAATGTTCATGTACTTATTTTGCTATGCATTGTGTTGCACATGTCCTTACTTGATGTTTGATGTGGGATCATGTTTCTTACTCATGTTCATGATTCTTTCTTGATGTGATGCAGAATCATCTATGTGATGTACTTATTGTCATAATTTGTCATGTTGTGTTTTGAGATCCCTTTGTTGTATGTTGATGGGATACTCATGTGTCGCCATGTATGTTTGCATTGAGATCCCTTTTATGCCATGTCGGTGGGATGCTCATTATCATCGTGCACGAGTTTGTGTCATATCGATAGGAGTCTTTTGACTAAGAGTTCCTGTAGTGGAACATCTTTTGGCACCACTCCTGCGTGAGGGCATTTTCCTAGTATGATAACGACATCACCTTTTATGTACATCATTAATATTGACAGCACTTCATGCAACAGCCTACACCATCTTGACACTGAGGCCTGGAGACGTAGTCCCTCCTGGATGAACTTCGTTATCAACGCTTTTGTTTTTATGTTGTTGATGATTGACATGTTCTTCTTCTTTACAACATGCAGATGTATTCATTAATGTTCTTTTAAAAATGAAATTTAACACATCATGAAAGTAAAAGGTCTTGGAAGGGTCCTTCGTCACACCTAGACCTGGATCAAGCAATCACGAAATAAATTTTTACATCTCATTCACCCCCTACCAGAGACAAAAATCAAACCCTTGTCCATCCATTTCACACTACTATTGTTTCAAATAGTTAGATGGAAGGGAGAAAAGAGAAGGGATTTTCCACAGTTTGGAGGAAAGAAATTCTCCCTAGGATGCCAAAGAATATAAAGCAATAGTAGAGGGAAACAAGCAAATGAATCTGATTCTTGCAAGAATGAGGCATTTCATACTCAATTTATATATTTGTACATGTTTGCATTGCTTGTTTGAAGTGTGTTTTCTAGTTTTTTGTTTCAAAATTATAAAATAATAAATTAGGGTTTATTTTTTATTTCTAAATTTAAAATAAATTTTTTATTATACATATATAGGGACATGACAGTGAAAAACTGATAGAGAAAATGGCTTATATATTGGGGGTAGAAGTTATGAAAAAACTAGAAGGTATGGATTTGTCCATGCTTTCCAAATACATGGAAGAACATACTAAAGGCAATGAAACATACCAACCAAAGCAACCCTATCAAAAGGAATCGATTGATTCCCCATCAACTCCTAGACCGAGCCAAAGATCTAGGAAAAAATCAATCACAATAACCTCTAAGAATGTGGAACATGGAACATAGACGTCTAATGTCCCACCTACTCTTGGGACATAGATTTCTTCGACCACTAGTACATGTTATGAATCTTGCATTGATACATATGAACCCGAGGTAGAATATGATGTTGTCTCTGGGAATATCAGAATGACAGATGTCGAGAAAATGTTCAATCATAGGTTGAAGGAATCATGCCTTCAATGCTTCAAAGAGAATCTACATATTCCATTATTGAAGATACCCATGCACCTTCAAAAGGCAGTCATCCATGACATGCAGACTGAATTTGGGATAGGTTGGTTAGTAAAGCAAGTAAGAAAACAAATGACTCAAAACTGTAAGAGATTATGTTGCAACCAAACGAAAAATATAAAACAAATTCCTCCTGAGCTAAGGGAAAGAAGAAGGCCAATTGATGTAAGCATGAAAGTATGGAAAGAGAGTGTGAACACATATGATAGAGCAAATGAATAGAGGAAACCCAACGAGGAGAGAAAATGAGAAAATAAGTATTTAAATTTAGACATAAGTTTATTTCAAATTCATTAAACGATTTTTATATTTTTATTGTATATTTCAAGACAATGCCTCAAAGGCTAGGCTTTCCAAATATCATGCCACACATCACAGTGTCAAAATAGGTTTAGAAGCCCTAACATGAAAATTTTCAAGTATATTCAATGTCTGCAATTATATTTCGTTTAATTTTGTACAAAAGGTAAATGATAAG
>Ga0139314_100223_pt1 | contig 13471 bp, 15 predicted proteins | sample In2P11_FD_99376 | JGI IMG/M metagenome (GOLD analysis project Ga0139314, IMG submission 99376)
ATGATTTTTGAGATCTGCGAGGAACGTTCAGGGCAGTCTTTGAGGTTAAGGGGGTGTAGATCGTCAGTGAGTATTTGTGCTTTTTCCCTCATGTTTGAGCGCGTGAAACATAGCGCGGTCACGGCAGGACCAAGAAGAAGAGGAGGAGCAGCAGGAGGAGAAAGAAGAGGACCACGAGTGGAAGCAGGAGAAGTCGAGGGAGTGTAGTATTGATTGCTTGATTCAGGAGAACAGCTGTAGCAATTTAGTTAAAGTCTTCTTGAGCATTGTCAGTGTCAAAAGCTGAATGTTCGTCCAAGGAATGCTATCTCTAGATGCACTTCTTGAATACCGTGTAGATGTCGAATAGTAAGAGATTTTGCAGGTTGGGAATACCAGTAAAACAAAGAATTAGTTTAGGATAGGAGTTCGGACGCTGTGTTTTAACACAAATATGATATTATCTCACTTCAAACACATATGAGGACCTACTTGTGATTTGTACTGGTGCCGCCGGACATATCAGATGAGACAAAGGCTGTAATACCGATTTTCAACCATTTGTGCAAACATATTCAGTGTTCATATGTCGAGCTCTGCATGCTGCTGCTGAGAGCAAACGTAGCGGCGGCACCCAGACTGCGTAGACGCAAGCGCAGGCGCAGGTGTAGGTTCGGCGGCATCAAGGAGGCCCAGTTCTCGGCTTCACCCTTTTGATTGCATTGAGGGGTTGAAGTCTCTGCAGTGCGGTTCGAGCCGTCATTTCATTTCCAGGTTGCTGTTTTCAGCTCGTGGGTACTGTGCAGTGCAAGCTGTACATGCTCCTTCCTAGATCTATCACAAGCACTAGTAGAGGAACAATCACGTTCATTCTCAGCTCCCGCGAATTAGGGATATCAGGCCACTTACTTGCTTCAGCTTTGCATACTGGTCTGCTGAGATCGTGATTGCCGTAGCGCCTCGAAGCTGAAATTCTGTAGATGCATCTCTGCTTGCTTCTGGCCAGATTTTGCGGCGTGAGCTACTGTAGTAACTAGTGGGATTATGCACGCCAGACCAGGATTTGCCTCGCTCTGAACTCGCATGAACGTCAAGTCATGTGGTCCGACGGACGATCCAGGCGTGCCGTAACTTACTGTACCATGACAGAAAATTGTTCAGAATCAGACAAGCAACTTCCCCCTTGAAAATGCCCGACGCCAGAAGCCAGAAGCAAGTCATGTTTAGCCTCTGGTCGAGCGTAAATTCCAGCTTTGGTTCATGCTTTGGAAACGTCTGAGTACTGTGGACCGTTTGTTTTGCTTTTAGGTGCGTAGCCGTGACAGCTGACAGAATTATCTCTTTATATTTAGATATATGAGAGTAGGACTGTAGGAACTCGAATGAAAGGTAGATGGCCACACCAGAAGTGGTAGATGCTGCGGCTCCTCCGGTGGTGCTGATGCTGCAGCGGTTGCATTGGTGTATCGGCACCTTGATAGATCACTAAGCTCTATAAAGCTGAACTAAGTTCGGGCTCGTCTCGGTCGCGGCGTCTCATCGTTGACACCCCTATTACATGAGCCCGGGCTCCGGCAAGCATCGATGATTCGTTTAAGTTGTGTGACCACATTTTGAGATGCTTCTTTTTGTTGCTTTCGGCACTTCGGTGCATACGATGTCACTTTCTGTCACTCCAAGGATACCTATTCAGACGGTTAGTGGACCTATGTAACCAGCGATATATTGGATACGAATAGAAAGATCAACTTCATAATGGCAGCCATACATACTGAAGCCAACAATCCATCAAGCCCCACTGTTGTATGAGATCTGAACCACGTAAGTTTCTGATCGACCAGGATAGCATGTCTTCTGGGGTACGTATCCAAGCTTAAAGCGTAAAGCGCAAAGCTCAAAGCTGTCATGAAAAATTTGCCCAAGAAACAAATACCGATGGAACTAAAGAGCGGGCCATGTGTGATCTACTGTTACTTGGATCAAATCTCCGTGCATATCTTGCATGTTGAAGTATTTGTAGCTTTTGACATCTGGGGACTGCCTGGTAATAAACAAAGTCACAAGGACTGTCCCGATGCTGCAGGTTATGCTTTCGCAGACACTGCATGCTTGTCGACGTGGTCAACATCGACAGGCTTTCGGTTGCAATCTTTTTAGGTTTGCTAACGACCTTCAAAGTATGCACATGTTGGAGACAATCTTGTAGAAGCTAATAGTTCGTCTGTGCGGTAGCGTCCAGCTCCTTCTACTTAGAGCTTGAGGTACAAATTTTGGTGGAGAATGGAAGCATCTTCCTCCCAGATAGGGCAAGTCGTCGACACATCCATATTAGGTATACGGTGTAGCGTAGATAGATGGTCCATGGTACAAACAGCCAATTTAGCCAAGTTTGAACAGATCGAGGACGGTCATCATCACCATTTGCCGGAACATTGATGTGCTATGAAGTGCAAATATTGTACTGTATGTATAAAGACTGACGTTGAACGAAGAAGTAGGAGACGAGCACTCCCACGACTCTGTAAGCATGATTCTGCATCACGGAGCGCGGCTTGGGTGTTAACAAGGTAGATCCCTGCAGCGGTCCGTGCCTGCTGTTTGCTGGTCAGGAAGACCAGGTGACTTTCTCACGCGGTGGCCAAGGGCGCTTCGCCTTTTTCACACAACCGAGTCGACAAGTACTGTACTGTAGTAGTAGCGCTACGCGTAAGCGATAGTGTGATATGAAGATGCATTTCCCTGTTTCCAACAGTTCCGTTAATTCCTGACCAACAGAGTCGGAGGACGGCGAAATTGACTTTTGCTGAGTCGAGCTAGGGGTTCAGCTGAGTGACAAAGTGGCAGGTGAGGAAAATATTGCACAGTAATCAAGGCCATGCCACCAAATTGAGGGGCTCACCCTCGCTCGCATTGCCTTCAGGTCTCGTGCTCCATTCTCAAGTAACAGAAATGAGGGTATCAGCATTGCTCTGACTGGCGGAATTCCAGTGTTGAGATTGTCGCATGTGATAGGTTACCGAAACTCCTCTTGTCACACAACGCTAGTGAATGTAACAACCTTCATCACCATCTGAACTCTCACTGCCGCACTGTCGTCATGGTCAAAGAATCTACTTGGTACTCCGGAGTGCATTGAACTTATCGATACTGTAACGGTGAGGATGTCCGGAAAGTTCCATAAATTACCAGTATCAGAATTGGGGACGGAAAGCCCCGACACGGCCGACCTGATCGCCACGGCCGGTACGGAGGATACGGACAATAAATGCTAAAGAAATGGCTTTGATTTCGATGGTACGCTGGCTGATTGGAACTTGATGCTTGAGAGAGTTTCCAGATATTATGCATTGGCGATCTTCAAGAAGGTGAGTAGTTAGTAGCTTGCTGTAGAACAGCTGTCAAGGAGAGATAATCAACGCAATCCTATCTTGTCAGCATTCAGGTGGAGTTAATTAGGAAAGAGCAAAACTGGATCTTTGATACAATGAGGCAGGTCCGAACGAGTGTATTTATGGACGGTGACAATGATGCGAGATGCCCGCCAACGCGTCGTGGAATCACCTTCTGTCCTTGAACAAAGAGGCAAAACCTTGGTAGCAGGGCCTTCCACACCAGCTAGAGTACATGTATGCTTAGTAAACAGAAAATCAAATAACCACCCAAAGCTAGACTTTGCAAAAATCTCATGAAAAAATCAGACAGCCACCCTATCCATCTTTGTTTGTGATAATTCAGAACGCGGAATTCAATAGTCCCTCCCCATTATAGCGTTTCATGTTGTGGGGAATCTCTGGTGCGCAAAGTGTTCAAACAACCTGCCCATTTTGTTGTTCACCTCAATATTCGATTATTGGTGGAACCGTGGTAATCAAAGTGATCTTGGGTTGCCCCGTTGATATATGTCGTACTCTTAACACAAAGAAAGTTCGTAGCGGTATGCATACTACCGCTGCTGTTGATATGGTTTGTTCGGTGTTCGAAAGTTGTTCTACTTCTTCCCGTCAAGCTTGCTCAGCATCTCGTTGTCACTTTTGCCTCGCTGGTCATGTGGTTCACGTCCTGGCATGTGATTAGGAGTTCCTAGCATTTCATGCACTTTCATGCCGCTGCGTCCATTCTGAGAAGAGCCTGCAGAACCGGGTTGACCTGGTGGTGGTGTCTTGTTGTCCACGGCGTTGGTGTGCGGAGAATGCATACTGTGAATTGAATTGGGTGTCAATCCTTGAGGTGGTGAGTTGTTTCCCTTGACCGTCTGAGCCCCATTGCTATAGTTGTTGGTAGGAAATGACTGATAACTCATAGTCGATGTTGCCGGAGAAGCTGCTCCGTTGGGGTATTCAAAGCTACCACTAGTACGTCCCTCGTAACCGCGACGCGGCTTTGTATTCGGATGAGGGGAATGAGGAGTGCCATTATGCTCGTTGTGAGGATCATCATCAGGGGGTCCTCTCTTCAAACTTCCACGATCAGAATGCTCACTAGATATCGGTGGTGGCGCTTGAAGCTGCTGGTCATAATGTGGTGCTGGCGCACTGACAGGCGGAAGTGGGGCGTTACCATAATTAGGGGGCGGATATGCTGCATACGGTCCAGGAGGGTAGTTTGGTGGAGGAGCATGCTGTGCTGGAGGTGGATAACTGTACTGAGGTTGACCGCCCGGTCCGGCCGGGCCAAGTGGCTGTCCATGAGCACCGTAAAGCATTGGTGGCGGCGCATGTTGGCCATTCTGGTTTTGTGAACCGTCTGCTCCAGCAATTGGAGCACGCCCGGCATTTGGCCCGTAGAGCGCTGAAGCTGGCACAAAGGCAGCTTGCGAAGAAACCGGATGGAAGAGACATTGCTGGTTGAAACGGACGCAGTTCTGGCAGCGACCATCGGAGGAGCTATCGTAGCCCGAGCAGCGGATCTTCACTTCTGATTAGTATGCCGTGACAATTGAACCGATTTTGATATGGGGGCAATTACCTTTCTCTTTCTGCAATACTTGCAGGCAATTGCAGTACGCTGTCTGGGAGCCGGAGTTGGCTGAGGAGGATAAGCTGGTGGGGGATAGTATCCATGGGGCGGATACGGAGGAGGCAGACGGTACGGATCCGGCTGCATCGCTTGACCTGGCTGGGCCGGTGATGGTTGGGGGTAGTGATATTGGTGATGCGGATCCTATAATCAGTGTCAGCCAAGTTCGATCACGCGATGGAGAGAAAGAATCCTACATAAGGGTGATGTGGCGGAGGAGGGTGAGGATAAGGTTGTTGCTGTTGCGGTGGTTGACCAGCCCACTGTTGCGGCGGAGGATATGGTGAAGGTGCAGGCGGATATTGCCCTTGCCTTGCCATATCTGGTGGGGGATATGTTCCCCTGCTATCATCCCTAGGCATATCGTGTCGCGGAGGAGGAGAATGTTGTGGGTAAGCTTGATAGTCTTGGGCGTTGTATGCAGGTCTTGCTGGATCTGCGATTTGTGCCATTGTTGATCCCAATTTCTTCCTTTGGACGTTCAGACACGAGTTGATGGTTCCTTGATACAGGCTGGTTACACACGGACAGGGACGAACCGAAGTGGCCGACAAGTGACAAGGGATGAAGTAAGGATCGTCTGGCAGTGGGGAAGCACCGAGGTCTGTGCGACGTTGTGCTGTGGTAGGCTTGGTAAGACTAAATTATCGACAGAATGAAAGCGACCCTCGAACCAGCAGGGCGGATGTACGAACGCAAAAAACCTCGACGTAACGCAAAAACACAGAGTGTCGAGGTTTGAGATAGATGAGGTGAGAGGTAGGACGGCCGGAAGCAGCAGAGTCTAGTTACTTCAAGTGCTGACACAGTTGCTGGCTGAATGGGACAAAAGAACCGGGTATTTGCGTTTCCATGCGGTAGAGGAAGTGTGACGAGTGAGACGTAAATTTTGACACAGACCTCAGGTGAGAAGGCGTGAGAAGAAGGCGAAAGTGAAGTGGTGGGATATGAGTGGTTGATTAAGAACTGTAAGGGTGGGTGAATGATGTGGAACAAGAAGGTGAAGCAGGGCCGCGCGGATTGGCGACTTGACGAAGAAGCTGAACAGGCGAGGATTACATTGGTGATTGGTGTGCTTTGCAGAGACCAAGCAAGAGGGGTGGGTCGGATAGAATCGAGTGTCCGCGCGCCCAGGATAAGCGGCGCGGTAGGCTCTTTTTAGTGCCGACGGGCTAGTGTCGAAGTGCCAGACCAAGCCTGTGTGACAGAAGCTAAAAAGTACGAGGAAATGCCTGTTTGGGTGCGGTCTGTCCGGGTGGCAGCAGTCGGACGAGCAAAAAATGGGGCAACGCGGTCTTTCTGGAAAGCGTGGGAGATCCATAATTGAGTCCCAGTCCGAGGCACCGATAGCGTGGGCAGTAGCGTTTGATCCAGCAAGCCGGGCCTTTAGCGTGAACAGTCCTTGCCTGTCTTGCCCTTGTCCGTTCGATTGCCCAGGTGCAGGTGCAGGTGCAGGTGTAGGTTGCTTCAGCAGAACGTTGATGCTCCACCACAGGAACTGTTTTGGTTGCATAACGAGGAGCATGTTTCGTGAAGCCGCCTCGCTTGGCCTCTGAAGCGGATTCTATGGTTGAGCAATGATGTTCCTCGATCACGTCTACGGCATTACACAATATATCCATTGAATCATTCAGAGTTTTTCATCTCCAAGTTGAGTAATCCACGAGCCAGTGGCCAAGACGAACTCACAGTACGTTTGCCATACAATACACCTCTTCCTGTCCGAATTCCCGCTTGGTTCACACGACTGCAGAAGTGCCGCGATCCATGGCGCCAGTGCAGGTGCCGTGCCGCGATCGTAGACAATAGAGGAGACCAATAGTCCAGTTCCTGTTTCGATCACGGCTTGCTTATTGCGAGACCAGGTGTCAAACGAGTGCAGTATATTACTCCGAAGTCATCTATCAATACTGCGGATCTCCTATGTCCGACCAGAGGTTTCCTTGTCGATGTGAACCCATACAGCAAAAAAGTTCAAGCGCAGGATGGTGGTCAGTGATGACGAGATCGTTGGTATGGCGCGCAAAGAGGGGCATATCGCGGTTCTGTAGTGGGCATGTCTAGGACATGGCCGCCTGGAACAAGCCTAAACCTCGCATGCAAGTCATTGGCTTTCCGCAGGTGACAAGTGCCGAACCTAGAGTTTCACCCTGCCCGTTAATGCTATCTGCTTGTCCGGCGACAGAGAACATTGAAATCCGAATATTGCAAATTGATTTCATGACACTCCCCAGCTTTTATTGAAGAAAACACGCACCAGAACGGGAACATCTCCAGCTACTTCATGAGGTGGTATAACATGAGGTTTCACACAGGCCTGAAAAGGTTCAGTTGCCATGAACAGCACTCTCGCCTAGCACGTATTGCAAGCGAGCCAGCAGAAGTCCGAGTCAATTCCTCGCATTCATTCATCCAGTCACGGAAATGTGTGCTGCCAAACTACTACGGTCTTTGGCTGACTCACTGCAGTACAGTCCAGTACACGCAACAGCCAAATCGTTCGCGATGAGCGTCCACGAAGTTTATCGCGCATGAAGCGACCAGCCACTCAACGTGAATCAGTGCCATTGTTTGAGCCAGAAGTGACGATCAACCGGGGTTGGAAAGGGAACCGACAACGCAAATTTCCTCGTCCCGTGTTCCGCACTAGCCGTGCCTAGTTCTGCACCATGACAGACGGTGGGTATTGGCTGCGTGTTCGACTTGTTTACGACGATCTTTGGAGCTACGTTACGAAGTTGCAGAAAACAATCCTGCTCATGCAACATGCAATGCTAAGCTAGAGGACGTATGCTGCAGCTCTGCATACATGGTTGATGCAACGACTTGGAGTAGCATGTCGCCCGGCGAATTGCACCTTGTTGTGCAGTACTCACCACGCAGGGAAGCTTGAAAGTTTTGTGTATGACAAGGGCTGGGTATCCGTTAACCGAAAGACCAGGCAAATCGCGGATAAAGATGGTCAACGCTCCCATGTTTGATAGGCTTGTTCACAAGAAGCTTGATTCGAACTGGGAGCCACTCTTGATATCCCTGATCCGACGATCTTGACACACAATACTGCACAGTTATGTGCAGCCGGTCCAGGATCACGGGAGGTCAAGCCAGGTCACGATACTCAGTTGAGTCATTCCACTTACCTCTGAGCTTCGATACACTTGAACTCGTCTCCAACCAACAGACAATTCATTCTGGATAGATCATTCTACTGTACTGACGAGGAGCACGAGTTGTGAAAAGAGGAAATATAGAACTCAGCCAGCTTGTAGGATACTTCATTCACGAGGGCAAAGTAAGATGTGCATGAAGCGAGCGGGGCGTGCCAGCCCGCCTTGTGCCGCCTTCCTTTGCCGTTGAATCCAAACCCCCCTTAACATACTCCATCTCTCTATACTCGGTATTGTTTACAGAACGATGGATCCACAGGAAGCAGTCAGACATGATTCCTTGTTCATGCATGCGGATGACACGGAGGACTGGTCTGCACCAACGTTCTTACAGTACTTACAACGATAACAATACGTATCAAGGAGTGGGTGATTATCTTGATCAATAACAAGGATCGAACATGTCTACGGATGAAGCCAAATGCTGCAGTGGCTTCCATCTTTCACTTCGCCTAAAGTAGTGCGAAGCGAACATCCGAGTGTTGTTGTCCATGTGATCAAGACCAGGAAGCAAGAATGGGATAAGCTAGGGAAGCGGTGTGACAACATGACTTCGCGCTTACCGTAGCTCAACAAACACCCAGGTAAAGCGGCGTACAGTGGTGTAGAGTGTTACTGCATTGGCATGGCATATCGATGCGTTGTCAAACGCTCCCGGTTGCCGCGCATCAATTAAACGACCTTACCAATCGCTGACCCTTGGCTGTCGAAAGTGTATGCCTTCCCATGAGGGAAATACCTTGACAATACGTGTCATATTGACTATCGTAACGAAGCCGCATATCCACAGCACATCTCGATACTGGCTGATCAGCAAAATGATCGTGGAAGCAGCTGGTGAGACGACATTTCTGTGTGACAACATGTTTTAGACGTTCCAGCAGCAAGTTATCAACACCAAACGCTTCAAGACGGCACGGCACCTTCCGCTTCTTTGATGTGCCCACTAGGCATGGACCAACTGCTGCACTTTACTGCACATTCATGCTGTGTAACCACAAACGGTGTAAGCGATCTGGAGACTGGTAAAACTGCCGAGGCCGCTGGCAAGCCGTCGTCGCAGCGCCAGCCCCATGATCACGGTTAGGATGGTGGCGCCTAGGCCCAACCCATCTTGCTATCCGGCGCTGAGCTAGCGTGATAGCGGAGGTGCTGCTAAGATAGCGTCAAAGTCACATGCGCTGAGACACCTGCACGTCGCCACGGCTCGGGCCCGTTTCTAATCTCCCAGTTGAACCAGCTGGCCGATCATGGCTGCTCACAGTAACCACCATTTAGCTCCTTTTCAGGAGGATTTACGTATGGAATTCTTTGGCGAGATGACTGGTACCAGCACAGTTATGCCGAAAGCTGTAAACTAGACATCTTGATGCAACGGCAATCCGTGCATGCGGCGCTTGACAGACCTATTCACTGGACGCATTGTCTTCATCTGACGTGTCATCTGAACCGTCCGCTGCTTCGTCGTCTGGCATTACTACACTATTCAAATACGATACCTGTAGCAATTATTGGTTAGCGATGATGCAAAGATGCCCAACATGCAATGCAAGAGGAGAACCTACAAAAGGCTGCATAATGGAAACTAGCTCCATGATCCGGTCGAGTCCTCCAGGGCCAATAACAACATCGTCCGAGATATTTGCACCAATGGTGAAGTTCCTCAAACGCAAAAGATCGATGTTAGGGTTGTCAGCTTCGTAGCCCTAGATTGGTTTGTTAGAATCGATGCCGGCTTTTCGGTCAGAGGAGCATTGATGATGAGCACCTTGACCAGTCAGATCTAATGGCTCACCTTAGGTTTCGTCTTCAACGCGTTTGCTTTGTTTTGATCACAAAACGCTTGGATCGCCTTCTTCGTGTCCTTGCTAATACCACCAAAAATGTGCTTCCTCATTCCCGGACTTGTCAATACAGACTTGATGCGTGCTGACTGTTGATCAATATCAGTTCTCAGCAAGGCCATTGGTCTTGCTTCTGGCTGCCAAAGACCTGACCCAACAAAGCACTTGCCACCTGGTTGGACTTGAATATAGTAACACGCATAAGGACCCTTTCTCCCGGTGCGCGACCAAGCAGCAGAAAAACGAGGTTTGTAAGGAGTTGGGTCAGATGAGAAACGTACATCCCGATATATCCTAAACACCAAGTCTTTTGGTGGAAGCTCAGGTATTGTTTCATCAACTTCAGCGATCTTTTCCGTCAACGTCTCGACGAACGATCCAAAGTCTTTCCACGACGCTCGATAGTCAGCATCGTGGGCTTTGAACCATACTCGATCGTTGTTCTTCTTTAAATCTTTCAGAAATTCCATGGTATGGGGATGTATCTTCTCAGGCATATATGGAATGCCTCCATCCCCTCTTGCTTTCGGCTTGGCAATGAAAACTTGGTGTCCTGGACCTAAGCCAGTCTTCACACCCTCGCGCCAAAGGTCATTTTTTCCTTCAAGTACTTCTGCAACTGCATCCTTTTTCAGGTTTAACTTGCGACTCCTTTTCGCGGGCTTCCTTTCTTCTTCGTCTGAATCGTAATCATCCTCTTCAGTGTTGTTATCCGACTGTTGTGATTCAACACCATTTTCATCTTCGTAACCAGATTCAGATGCCTCGTCTCCACTTTCTTCCTCTTCGGAGCGTTCAAAGTACTTGCTTTGCTTTGGAGCAGTATGGGTTGAGGCAACTCTTCGAGGTCGGTTAGAAGAACTTGCGCGAGGCGTCGTGTCGTCAGTCGCAGTGACTTTTGCAGCTGTTACGATTTCGCGCTTCTGCTTCTTTGTCGAAGAGGGTGTCGAAGCCGCAACAGCGGACTTCCTTTTTGGCATTTCCTGTGGCACCAGCTTTATCTTGCTTAAGAATTCTCCTCATACCAGCGAAAGCAGAGTCGAGTGGTACGCTCTACGCCCCCAGCACCGTCGGCGCTCCGGCCCCCTGCTTTCGCCACGTTTGGACGTATTCGAATTGTCCTCGGCGCGTCGCAGACGCGTTAATTGATGACATCATATCAGCTTTTGATTACCAAGAACACCTCAACTTATGACTCCCATAGACACGGAGATTATTGATATGGCACTTAGAAAGTTTGCGTAACGTAATAATCAAGTGGTATGAGGTTGTAGAATGTGTGCGAGAATCTATCGTTGACATAAGTCGAGATGGAAATGCCTGATGAATCAGTTCAAGAACGGCAACTTCTGAAGAACTCTCCGTACACAAGACATGAACAATGTTTCCGGATTTTGAGTACCATAACGCATATAAGCAGCAACATCCTCACAGATAAACTTTATAGAAAGCAAATCCTAGCACAAGAAAGCACATAAACACATACTGTTTACTATCAGACAGGAAGTGAATACACCTCGCGGTCACGATCTCAGCATGGCTTCAGAAGACCAAAACCAAGCTCATCACGAACATCATCGCCATGACATGTCCCATAATGACAGAAACATAGCACATTGGGAGTAAGTACACCCATAACCCAACACACAACCTCCTACCACATTGAACTACGTACCTTATCCATCCATAAAAACATAACCACTCTCTAACACTCCCGACCAGCAAAGTCGCAAAAACCTACACCTCAGACCACACACAACAACAATTCGGCGACTTCATCAATAAAATCAACGAATTCATCCTGAACAACCTCTCCAAAATCGGCGTTGACTTTGTCGACCCATCAACAACTTTCGAAACTCCAAACAACAACAACAATAACAACAACACCACCACCCCACAAAAACAACTACGAGTCCTAGATTACGCATGTGGCCCCGGCACAATAACCGCCATCCTCGCCGGGCGTGCCACAGAATTCGTAGGTCTGGACATAAGCCCAAATATGGTGAAGGAATACAACGAACGCTTCTCCTCCAACAATACCGACAATAGTGAGAAAATCAACGCCCAAGCCTTCCAAGCAAACCTCTTCGACCCCGCCGGCCCACCCTCCTCCCTCTCCTCCCCACAATTCCACAACTTCGACCTCATAGCCGTAAGCGGCGGCTACCACCACTTCGAAGATCTCCCGCTCGTAACGCGCCGATTAGTCGAGCGCCTGAGACCGGGGGGAGTGTTGATGATCATTGATTTTAAGAGTCATGCCCCCGAGGATTTGGGGGCTCATCCGGCGATTAATACGATTGCGCATCATGGGTTTACGGAGGAGGGTGTTAGGGCGCTGTTTGGGGGGGCGGGGTTGGAGGATATAGGGGTTTGGGATTTTGAGAGTACGATTACTATAAGGGGAACGGTGGTGAGGCAGCCTTTCATGGCGAGGGGGAGGAAGGTGAAGGCGGTGTTGTAGGGTTGGGGTTTTGTAGTCTTTGGTTGCTTGCCCGCGCGGGAGCACAGTTAGATTGTGTCATGGCCCGTTGAGGAAGAAGGTTGTGGTATCGCCCAATATATCGCCATCCTCATCCCCATCTCCATGACCATTGCTCTCCTCCTTCTCCCCACCTCCATTCCTCATCTCCTTAACCCTCAACCCCTCCTCCCGTTTCCTCCGCCTCCTAACATCCCTATCTTCCCACTCACTCCCACCATTCACACCCCCATCCATCTCCACCGCCATACTCCCAATCTCCCCCCTCAACCTCTCCCTTCTCTCCCCATTAAATCCAAACCGCGCATTAACAACAGCCACAAACAACGCCAGCACTTCTTCAGCCACACATGTCCAATAAACCTCTTCCTTTTCTTTCCCTTCTTTCCCTTCTCCAGTCTCTGTCTCACGCTCTTCGACCCAGCCGATCACGCTTTCGAAGCCAATGCCCGCCGTACGAATCGCGAGCATAACGCCACTACCCTGCCCTTGATTCTGCGCGTCAGCTTGTCTAGAAGACGAAGACGAGGACTCAGAGTCCAAAGAGCGGAGACTTTGTACGCCGCTTTCGCGAAAACCGGCGTTTATCGCCGCTGCGAGTAGTGGGCGTGCGGAGTGGAGCGATGAGCATAGGATATGCAGGATTAGGGGGGAGAAAGTGAGTTTTATTAGGCGTGTGTTTGGGTCTGTGGGGTATGTTTTCGGTGATGGCGATGAGGGTGTTGAGGGGGAGGGGTGTTTGAGGTTGAATAGTTTGTGGAATGGGGTTGATGGGTCGTTAGGGTCTGGTAGGACTGGGACGGGGGAGTGGGAGACATAGAGCCAACGGTTTCCGGGGCCTTTGCCGCCTGGGCCTGTTGTAGTGGTGGTGTTGTTGTTGGTGGTTGTAGTTATAGAGGCGTTGGATCCGGATATGTGGTCTGTCGTCGTTGCTGTTGATGCTGTTGTTGGTGGTGGTTATGTTTTTATGGATGGAT
>Ga0139314_100224_pt1 | contig 13439 bp, 7 predicted proteins | sample In2P11_FD_99376 | JGI IMG/M metagenome (GOLD analysis project Ga0139314, IMG submission 99376)
GAGCTTGACACAAGATCAGGAACTATGCTCGACCAGACCCAATTTAATTTTTTAAGGAGCTTGACATAGGAAAGGGAACCATGCTCCGACTAGACCTAGTTTCATTTTTTAAGGAGCTTGACATAGGAAAGGAACTATGCTCCGACCGAACTTCATCATAATGAATAGAAAGTTGGTGCTTCCAAGAGTGCCACTCCCGGTGGAAGGACAACATTTTGGAAGTCAGGGCCTAATGCCCCTAGGACACTATGCACGATGGCATGGTCGCTGGATACAGGCATGGGATAAGTAGCCACATAGTTGACCTGCGATGGGGTAGATACAACTGGTGGATAAAAACCAGGAGGGGATGACAATGGCGCAGGAGGCACCAGGGGACTAAAGAACGATAATTGATCTATAATTACGATTCGTCTGCCGTGTGGAAAGAAAACCACATGGAAAAAGTGAAGAGACAAGGGCCCCCATGGCATAAACATAGTCACGATCGAGGAGAAGACTAAAATCCAAAGCACCTTGGGTAACCAGTACGTCTATATAGACGGTTTTTCCTCCCAAAGTAATAGGGAACTTCGGAAGGATCCCTAATGGTTGACTGGTTCCTCCATCAAATGTTAACAGATTCTGTGCAACCGGCACAAGTTGTGGGGAGCCCAAAGCTTGCCAAGTAGTGGAAGGCATAAGACTGACAGATGCACCCTCATCCAAAATAGTGCCAGGTATTGCCTTAGCATAGGCATGTACTGTAATCTGGAAAGGCACATGGGATGGAAGGTGAAAGGCGGTCAAATGACTCCAGTCAAAGGAAACGACTAAACTACTTGGTGGGGGAATCATATGATTGCCCCCGTGCTCTAAAGGAACCAAAGAAAGACTCTCAAGATCAGCTGGGATAGGAGAGTCATTTTCGGACTCAGGAGAATTTGAGGAGACGAGAAGAACATGAGCATGATGCTCTTCCGAAACAGAGTGATTAACGAGTGGTGAACCCGAGTCAACACTCTTTCCGACCAATGGTTGGTTTGGAACAGGCTTGGCACAGCCAGGCTTGGAAGGAGGAGGGCAGACAAGAGAAGAATCTAATTCAATCTCGTTGTCAACAGGGAGAGGGTCTAAAGGGAGCCTCTAATAACCAACAGGAAGTTGGGGTGAGGAAGCCGTAAGACTTTCCAAAACAGCAGAAGCTTTATCCAAGAGTGGACAAAGGTGAAGGGGATGGTTACATTCACATTGTTTTCAGTTGATAGGGTAGCATCGCCATGAGCTTCAGAGGACGATGAGGGGCGAGCCAGATCGTGAGACCATACTTCTAAGATTCTGGGAATGCCAGGACAATCACGAAGAAGATGGTCATCCTTGCACAATTTACAAGGAAACTTAACCTTCCGCTGAGGAGCAGAAGGTGGCCCGACTTGAGTTGTACTTTTAACCTCTCACTTAGGAGACTTCTTCTTCTTTGTCTTCTTCTTCTTCTTCTTCTTAGCCACCTGGTTACTTGAATCTAGACTTTCACCATGCGAAGTAGAAGATGAGGACGTAGAGACAGGCAAAGAAGGGGAGAGGTCCACCTTGGAATCAACATGATGTTGTTCGGGTGGAGGAACTGATTGACCAGTATTTAAGACATTAGGGACCAGAGAGGTTGATAACAACCAAACAGGCAACCCAACAGCTAACCCAGGAAGGGACAACGTTGCCATGTAAGGAGCACCAACATTTCCAAAAGGAGGAAAATGACCAGGAGTCCCGTCAAAGGGGATTCTTGGGTTGGTGAACTCTGGAAAAGTTGCCATCAAACACTGAAAATCACATTCGGGGCTGAAAATTAGCCAAGACACATAATCAAATGGCCAACGAGCAAAATCTAACAGGGTGTGTGATCGCGGGTGAATAAATTTTAAGACACAAGGACATAACTTGACCTTTCCATTTTTAAAGAGTCGAGAAAAGGACAAAAAGATGACTCTAGTCGCTTTCGAATATTTAATGAGCCTGAAGTGACAAGTGCTCAGACAAGCCTTTGCTTTTAGGGAGTCCAAAAAGGATCGAAAGTGATTACTTTGGATAACTAGGCAAAGGTTTACCAGACAATCCGTAAAATTGCATATACACCTTGGCAATCGTATGAAAACCAGGGACTTTCCATACGGCAGTTAATCTTCCCAAATGTTGTGTTTGGTGCATTACGGGTCGTAAGGCGGCAGACACAGCTTCCTATGGATAAAGGATGATAACCTAGTGGGGTCTCCCCATATACTCTACGGTACGTGGGAACACAAATCCGTACTAGACCACTGTTGAGTCATAGAAGGAGGAATCACCCAAACTTAAGTGGAAACAAAAGTGACTAAGTTTAACGACGCCGGAACACGTCTCTAGCCTAGACCTCTAAATGTGTGCGTTATGTTCCAATGTGTTGTTAGATTCATTCAATTCATTTTAAAGTTGATCTTGTATTATGTTTCAATTTTCAAGCCTTAGCGTATGTAATGTCTCAAAATTTCCTAAATGCAAACTACATGCCACAATATATCATTTCATTCGATGAATGCTAACTATGAGAGAGTTGAGAGCTTTCACACAAACAAAATGATCATAGAACAATCAACAATATCTCTAATGCAGCTAATGGAAATTAACAAACTTTTCTTCAAAGTCACTAATCACTAATAACAACGAAAAGCTCTAATTCACATTAACTATTGAAAAGCAAAAGAGATCATTTTTTTTCTTTTTGATAGCAAGATGCACTAAACAAACTTTGACAAATGATAACAAAAGAGTAAAAACACAAATTTCACTCAATGCAAACACAATCAGATCCATGATTGCCAAAGCAGTCCTTCAAAACCAAGAAAAGTCCCAAAGACACCAATGAGCCATGTAATCTATGCCCAAAGCGAAACTAAGCGGAATCCAAGTGAAAAAAGGGGTAAATAACTCAAATAACGCAATAAAATGCTTAACAACCACTAAACGAGTGCAAGGGAGTAATCAGAAAGTCGATTGGACTGATAGAAGACCAAAAACTCCTAAGGAAGGCTCGACACACAAAGCCATTAGATGTCCTAGGGCTAAAACGTGAAATCGATAGAAAATGGCACACACCCAAAGTATGCAAATGTAATCTATGCACATTTTTCATTCATATTCTAAAAATGAGAATTCTAATTATGCAAGTGTGATCTATGCAAGAGAATTCTCAAACACAAGATGATTCTAATGTAATCTAAGAACCAATCAAGTGAAAATCAAGAAAATTGGGTGAGAGTTCCAAAGATCAAAAATAAAAACACTCAAAGGCGATTAACACTCAAACACAATTTAGGCCCCCCCGGTGAATGAGGGGGGAATTTTTTTTGCAGAAACTAAAGCAAAAAGATGCAAAATTGTGAAAAGACTGAGACAAACCTCCAAGTAATGACCAAAGGAAATCAAATTAAGAATTTCTCAAAAAAGAGACTCAAAACCAGTCAAATAAGACTCCAACACACTCAAGCAGTCGAGAAGACTCCAAGACTCCAGTCAAACAAAGACCAAGCTCAAAAGGCTTAAAATAAGCAAACTTTAAAAGTTTCCAGGCCTGGCGCGACTGTCAGACTGCAACTGGTGCCTTTCAGGGATTGGCACAGGTTGTCTGTGAGCAACATGCGCCAATTGGCACGACTGTTACGCTAAAAAGAGCGCCAGTCAAGTTTGCTATGCCAAAATAAAAAGTAAGCGATCCAAGACTAGGCCAACAATACCTAGGTAAACCAGGAAGCAAGAGACAGCAGAAGAATTCAACCCAGAAATCTGACCAAGCAAGCAAAACAAGAAATAACCAAAAAGGCAAGACAAGCTCCCCAGCGGAGTCGCCAAATTGTTGAGGAGGTAAATCCCCTCTGCGGACAGAGGCGATCCCTGCTAGCCCAGACCGGGTCTAGCAACAATCACACAATGCTACAGCGCAAGTTCCTAATTGCAAATTAAATAGACTAGTGATGAAAGCCTACCTGGATTCCCACGCTAGTGTTTGTAGAAGAGGTGGTGCTCCCATTCCTTTGCTCCGGCAGATCACAATCCTCACGATCTCCGCGAATGGACACCTGCACATACAAGAAATGATACAAACACAAACATAAAATCCAACATATGCAACTATATATCAGTCAAAAAGGATATAACTCATTATCATCACAAGTAACAATAAGAGTGGAACTATAACCAATAGTTGTTTATTAATAATTGAACAAAGAAGAATACAACCAATGTTCTGACACTAGATTCTCCTTTGGCTAGGTAATCAGTAGCACATGTCTTGCAAAGCTTATTGGGAATTGGGACAAGCCTCTCTCTCTTTGGTTATTGGACAAGAATCTCCTTGCTTGGATTTGGCCTTGTGGGAACTAAGAAGGCTCTTGCAGCATGAAGCTCAACAATTCTTCAACCTCTGGAATTTTGGAACTAGCCTACCAAAGGAAATGGACAAGATTTTATAGATGGAGGAAGAGGAGTTAGGATCATCCACAATAATCATGGGATTGGCCTTATCATCAAGGAAGCTTCCATGAGAGGTGGCAAACCACTTCCCCTCTATGGAAACCTGTAGCCAACCTACCCAACTCAAGATAGATTCAAATCAGGAATTTGTTAGGATGAAGCTTCCGCTGTTGGTTTGTTAAAAACACCACTGATTATGGTTGGCGCGGGTGCGAATCTGTGACAGAGCGCCAACTGGTACGCCCTCTTTGGAGGATTTCCCCCATTGGCACGAGGGCTGCACTATGGAACCACGCCAATGGAAAAAGGGCTATTTTTAGGGTTTTTCAACAGGAGATGTCTTCAGGGAAAATAAAGCTCATGTTTAGAGGAATGTAATGCAAGTGTTTAGAGGCCATGTCACTTCTCATAGGTCCCGGAATGAGTCCTCCAAGATGCGAGAGAGGAGTAGCAGGGACGATGACAAATTACTGTGTAACAGTCCCCATTAAGGATATATAGGATTTATTTTGAGTCATTAGAGTCATTGTCCATTTAAAGAGACCCTTCTTGGGCCTTTGAATCATGTAAAAAGAATTAATATTGAGTCAAATAAGCTATTTGTCACCTCCACACCAAGTCGGCCTCAAACTGGGTAATTCGACCTCACCAAAACCCTATATAATTGAGCAATTCGATTTCCTTTGGAGCACACACTCTCTCACACACAAGTTCAATATCCAAAAGAAAGAGCTAGAAAAGTGTGAAGTTGGAAAGGAGGCTACAAGGAGTGTGACGTTGGAGAAGAAGGGAGAAAAAGGCAAGATCGAAATTTTTGGCTATCTATCTCTCTCTCGTGTGGATTCCTCTAGGAGATCGAAGTCTTTCTTCTCAAATCGAAAATTCTATTGCTGCTACTACTGCCATTTGTTAGTTCAAAGTGTTGCTGTTATAAGGTCAAAGTTATAGGTTGAAGCTGCTGGAAGAGGAGGTTGACTTGGTGGTTGGAGGAGGTTTGTGTCTAGGTTGAAGAGTCTCAAGAAAATTATTGAAGGAAGATATTTTGACTGGGTTTTCCCCTAGATAGGGGTTTTTCCCTGGCATAGTGCCTACATCTTCTGTATTGGTTTTTTGTGATCTCCATACACATAATTTGGTAATTTCTTAATGAAATATAATATAAAAATGAAGTAAAAGAAGGCAACATAATTCACAAGTAATTATCAAGAAAGAGAAATATAACCCTATCCCTACTAGCATTGATTTCTCAATATGGTATCAAAGCTAAGGTAAGGGATTATTGAAGATCACTATATTGGATTGAAGGAAATGGGTACTCCCTCTATGATAAGTTATATAAGAATGAGATTCAATATTGCAGGAAGTTGGATCAAGAATATCTCTTGCTACTTATTCAACAAGGTAAAAATTCAAGGGTTCTTGGTTTCACTTACAGGTTCACTTAATGATGACAATGCATGGATTATTAACAGTGGAGCATAAAGGAATTTTAAGGATCTATTGAAAGGAATCTAGAGAACCTCAATAAGTTGATCAAAGGATCATATAAGGAGACCTTATAAGGAAAAAATATTACTATCCTCAAGAACAATGTCTAACACAATAAAGGGAGAGAACAAATTAGAAGGGGCATATAATTGCAATGCTTGGAAGAAGAGGATAAGCATGATCCTCAAAAAGAATAAAGTCTTAGATCTAGTAAAAGGAAAAGTGAAGAAGTCTATAGAGAAATCAAGAATTCTAAAGGGCCAACAAGGAAGGTAGACCTATTCAATATAGAATGCTACAATTGTCACAAGATGGGTCACTATAGAAGTGATTGTCCTGATAATCCTAGGAAAAAATGAGGGACAGGTATCAAGCAAAATTCTCCAAATAAGTTTCACGAAAGAAGGACAATATGGAAGGATCTGAATTCAAATACCTATTTTCTAGGAACTCTTAAGGACTCTATCCCTTGCATTTCCTTCTACTCTAAGTTTTGAATTGCTTTCCTTTATGTTTTAATTTTTAGGTTTAACATGCTTTGGAAAAACATTTTTTAATTTTTTGCATAAAGCTATAGGCATTCCCCGAGATCGGATAAGCATATTACTCCTTGTATTGTCTTTATATATTTGGTTGCATTTTCTTATCTAAGATGTATTTTTATTAAGATGCTAATAAAATTTCCTCTATATTTTTCCTTGTTTAAGAAAGTCTTGCTAAATGCTCAAGCATTATAAAGAAAGACAAAGAATTAGAATTGATGTCCTACAAATCCTATTAATATGCTCAATAATTGTGAAGAAGACCTCACAATACAAAGCATTAGAATTACAAGGTTTGTTAAGAAACAAAGGTATGCCTTAAACCACAAACATTGTTCTCTTCATGATAAAGGTATATTCATTAATTTTGGAAATGTATTCCACATTACAAAATTTGTTGTGTCTAGCTCTTATGAATCATAAAGATTCTTGATGGTGATTAATCTTTAGATAAATCTACCCTCCTCATATCTTTCATTATTCTTATGGAACCCTAAAAAGTTTCTTTGTAAAAACCCTAACTTGAGGGTATGCCAATGATAATGTGTGAAACCCTAGCCTATTTAGGTTATTGATGAAGTCAATGTTTGATGATGTCATGTTTGGGCTTTTGATATGGTTATGAAAACCCTAACTTGTTAAGGTTGAATGGTGATGTCTGAAATCCCAAACCTTTGAATTATTATGGTTTGTTGTGTTATGTACTGAAACCCTAGATCGTTATGGTTTGGTAGGGTATATAAGAAAGACCTTTATTTTAGATCATGTCATAAGAATGAGATCCTTTGCATATGTGTGTCTGTACGATCAAAACCTTAGTTTGATCACGCTTTTTATGTGTCTAACTTTAATATATTGGTATTTGTGTATTTGGGTTTGACTAACATGTGTTATGATATGCTAGTGCATGATGATGAAATCCTAGAGATGTGTGTTGACCTAATTGTTGATGGTCATAAGTCCTAGGTTTTGGAACTAATCCTTAGTCAAAGTTTGATACTCCAGGATGATAAGTATTTGTGGATTCTAGGGTTTTGTAACTAAAAATTCAAATTTCTAATATATGATGACAATGTGATAATCTGAGGTTTATGAAATATTGTTGAAATATGAAATTGAGTTGTGATTGGTTTTTATTGTTGAAGCTTAAAGGATCATGTATGAAATCTAGGAACTTGTCTAACATATGAGTTCTAATATGGTTGGATGCATTGTAGGATTGTACTTATTTGAATTGCTTATAGGGTTTGCAATATATTGTAGTAAGGTATGTCATATCTCTGAAAGTAATATTGAAGCCATAGATATAATGAAAGTTGTTATCTCGATAGAGATGCTTGAAGTCTTAACGATGAAGTCTAGGGTTTATGACAAAGCCCTAGCAAGAATTTGAAGTATAAAAGTATGTGCCCATTGTTTGTGAACCTAACTAAGTTTGGGTATTTGATGTTTGCACTATTGTATGATTATGATATAGTTAATTTCATGCTTCTATATGTATTTGGTCGTAATTGCAATCTAAGTTGTGCATGTACATAATCTTCAAGATGATCAAGATGTGTGTAAGTAAGGTTGATATTTTAAGCATGACGAAGAAATTTATATGAATGATGATGGTGGATAACTTTCATAAGGATGGAAGCCACGAAACATTCTCCAATGTCATAAGAAGAAGTTGATATCCCTAAGTTAAGATGGATCCTGGATTAAAATAAATCTCCCTAGTATAGAGGGGTGCATATTATAGTCATGATGGACACCTTAAAAGAAGAAAATTGGAGAATGCATTTTGAGGAGCTGTTGAGATAAGGAAAGCAAGATCTAATTGTAGAATATGTTGCTACATGTGAAGTAGGAAAGGAAGATGTATAATTGAAGAATATTCTATCAATATTTGTTTGAAAGTCCTACTGGGAAAAAGTGAAAAGCAACATCAAGTTGTCTGAAAGACCCCGGAGGTTTGTTTTTACTTATGTACATTTGAAAGTTTGTTACTGATTGGGGTTTTGCTTGTACAAGTAAATATCTTAAGAGATTTGATAGCATGTTGGTTACACAAGAGAGATTTGTTGATCGGGGAGGATTTTCTACCAATTGGAATAATAGGGAGTGTTGAGGCTTTGTGTGTAAGACACATTGCCTAGGAGGACATCTGGTTGACACTTTGAGTTGGTGTCTAGATCCCGAAGTAGAGAGGGTGGTGTTGGTCATAGAGCTCTGACCTTGGATACGCACTTGGATCCTTGGGTTGATGGTTAGCTAGTAAGCCTGATGGTACCTAGAGAGGCTGAAATCTTTAGTCCATCTTAGTCCCACCGAGATAGATTTCCCTGGTCAAGAAACTAGTCTGTGGCACCGTAAGTGCCTAAACTGTTGGAAGATATTTGATAGATTCCCCTAGTCATGAATCTATTCCATGGAATTTTGGTGTATAAACTCTTCATATTTCATATGTTTTGAGATCTTCCTTGTACTTGTTATTATGAATACCTCTCTAGTTAAAAGGGATTGTTGAAAACATAACTAGGTTCAGTCTTCATAAATATAATTCAATCACAATTAAATGTATTTATCAAAAGAATAAAGATGTTGTTATTATTATTATTATGACTTTTTAAAGCTTGGGTCATCATGTTTTAGGTAAAAGTCCCCATTGAGTACTTCTAGGATTTATTTTGAGTCATTAGAGTCATTTTCCATTTAAAGAGACCCTTCTTGGGCTTTTGAATCATGTAAAAAAAAAATATTGAGTCAAACAAGTTATTTGTCACCTCCACACCAAGTCAGCCTCAAGAAGATCAAGTCGGCCTCAAACTGGGTAATTCGACCTCACCAAGAGCCTATATATTGGAACAATCCAATTTCATTTGAAGTGCACACTCTCTCACACACAAGTTTGATATCCAGAAGAAAGAGCTAGAAAAATGTGAAGTTGGAAAGGAGGCTAAAAGAAGTGTGAAGTTGGAGAAGAAGGGAGAAAAAGGCAAGATCAAAATTTGGGGCTATCTATCTCTCTCTCATGTGGATTTCTATAGGAGATCGAAGTATTTCTTGTCAAGTCGAAATTGTTGATGTTGTTGTTGCTTCCATTTGTTGGGTCGAAGTGTTGTTGCTACAAGGTCAAAGTTCTAGGTCGAAGTTGTTAGAATAGGAGGTTGACTTGGTGGTTGGAGGAGGTTTGTGTCTTGGTTGAAGAGTCTCAAGAAAACTATTGAAGGAAGATATTTTGACTGTGTTTTCCCCTAAATAGGGGTTTTTCCCTAAAAGAGTGCCTACATCTTGTGTCTTGTGCTTTTGTGATCTTAATACACACATCAATTGGTAATTCGTTGATGAAAGATAATATAACAAAGAATTAAAATAAGCCAACATAATTCACAAGTAATTATCAAGAAAGAGAAATCTAACCCTAACTCTACTAGCATTGATTTCTCAACAATTTATCCTCCATGAAAAATTATATGTATCACTCAATCTCACTTGAAGTGTTGAAAATAGCAAAAAGAAATGTTAAAAATAGAATCCAGACATTCCAATTTAATTTGTCCTTGAACTAAATTGTGAATTAAAATTGTAATCCTTTTCTCATGGCAACTTGTTATAGTTAACTAAGTTAAGTTGACAAAGTTAACTTAGTAATTTCGAGTTGGAATTCTATCTCAAGTCATGTAAGCGTGATCCCTAAGTTTTAGGGGTCCAGATTGAGTTTATTTGAGTTGTAATTATATAACTCAGTTTGACTGAGTTATAGACAATTAAACTAGTTCTAATTGTTGGTGGAACTAATAGAGGTCTAGTAGTGAGTTGGTGCGTCGGTGCATCCTCAGTGCTACTCCAGTTAACTGAATATTCCCTCATAAGAAACTCATGCATGTCAGTTCAGAGGAAGACCTAATTGAGAATAGGGTGCAAGGACAATGTACTATCAGTTGTATGATTTTCTGAGTTTTACAGAGAGTGCATGCAATCAGTTGAGGAACTATGTTTGGATTACATAGTTATAGAGTGACGATTTCCCTTTAAGTACAAGATAATTCTCTTAGGAACGGTGCAAGGAATCATAATCTTAAAGGCTAGGAATTTGGCTAAGTATTGGCTAAAGGAATTCATTAAGTAGAGGATAGGAAATACTTGTCAAGGTTGAGCAGAGTGTATTGTATTCATCCAGATTCTTTGACCAGGAATGGTGCAAGGAAGTAGGGGCTTGGAGGGCAGCAAAATAGGCTAAGGTTTGGCTTGAGCTAGCTTGTAAGCAAAGCTGATCATACTTGTGCAGGAATAATTGTTATAGTGAGAACAATCTTTGTATTTCCTTCTCAGATCTTCTGATTAATGCAATATAGATAGTAGGGGTTTTAAGTAGTGGCTTTCCCCGGAGAAATATTGTGTTATGTGCCATTGATGTTCTTCCTCTTGCTGATTATTATTTTCATCAATCATTGGTTTATGTTGTTTGAGAGTAGAGTAGATTCCTGCCTTGTGTTTTATGAAATTACATGAGTTGTTGAATCAACAGGAAAATCTACATGTATCGGAGCTGAAGATATTATAGAAGAGAAGAATTTTAATTTGTCCATGCATATTAATGGAGCTCTAGTTTAGGGCAGATCCACAAGACTCGATGTGTAGACTTCTTAATGGAGCTAGAAGGTTGCTAGTGGGCAGATTGAGGAGCAAGAATTTATGGGCGGTGAGTTTGCAGAGCAGATATGAAAATTTTGCTGAAATTTTTCAAAAATAAATATCATATATGCATTCCGTGGGAAAAAATACCCAAATTCAAAAAAAAAAAAAAATCGTCTGAATCGGAGTTCGGATGAGGGATATATTGCCGATTTAAAATCAGCTCTTTTTTCAGAAAATTTTGTGATGGCAAGACAAATGAAACAGGTTGGTGTGCGAGCCAAGAACCTATATGCTCTTGAGGTACAAGATGCATGCAAATCTTCAAGGATCAAGGCAAATGTTAAAGACTTGGTGGTTGAGAGGGAGAGTAAATTACCTCTCAACATGCAGCCCTAGAAGAAGCCTCAGAAGCAGATTCAGGAAATTGTGGAGCAGCCACAATTGGAGAAGTTGAGAGGAGATGGAGGGGGGAGATCCACTTAGGCAGAGAAGAAGCAGTCTTAGAATCAGTCTCAAATAATTGTGAAGCAGCCACAATTGGAGAAGTAGATAGGAGACTAAGTGGAGGCATCCACTCATGCAGAGACCTCCAGTATGGGGGGGATTTCGAGCCAAGTAAGCAGAGGGAGAACATGCAGCCATACCTCTAGGTGCGAGGTGGAGCCTCAGTCACAAGAGGGCTGAAATTGGGTAGTTCCATTGAGAGGTTTTATCTCATGGATCATACCTTGCTACGGGATCCCAAAATAGATAGTAGCAAGAGGAATCAGTGGTGATTGTTGTAGTCAAAGATCATAGTGACAGAGGCTAGAGCATTCAGGTACTGAAGAGCACAGAAAAGGGTTGAAAACAGTGTAAAAAGGTAGAGTCAATAGAATCATAGAGTTTTCAATTGATAGAGGCAATAGCAGTGAGAGACTTCGATGACAAATGCATCATACTGATTCAGGTTGTATTCTTTTTTGGTTTTAGGAGTTGTTGTAGCAACAACACTAGAGAGAAGTGTTGCATGCAGAACATTCCAAAGGTTCAGGATCGAGATAGAGTTGAATTCCTTTCTTGTTGAAAGGGAGTGTTGAAAATAGCAACAAGAAATGTTCAAAAAAAATACCAAAAATTCCAATTTAATTTTTCCTTGAATTAAATAGAGAACTAAAATTGTAATTATTTTCTCATAGAAAATTGTAATAGTTAACTAGGTTAAGTTGACTTAGTTAACTTAGGAATTTCGAGTTGGAATTCTATCTAGAGTCATGTAAGTATGATCCCTAATTTTTAGGAGTCAAAATTGAGTTTATTTGAGTTGTATTTAGATAACACAGTTTGACTGAGTTATAGATAGTTAAACTAGTTCTAACTGTTGCTGGAACTAGTAGAGGTCTAGTAGTGAGTTGGTGCACTAGTGCATCCTCCATGCTACTCCGGTTAACTGAAGATTCCCTCATGAGAACTCATGCATGTCAATTTAGAGGAAGACCCAGTTGATACTGGAGTGCAGGGATAGTGTACTATCAGTTGTATGATTTTCTGAGTTGTACAGATAGTGCATGCAATCAGTTGATGACCTATGTTTGGATTGTGCAGTTATATAGTGAGGACTTCCTTTTAAATATGGGTTAATTCTCTCAGGAATGGTGCAAGGAATCAGAAGCTTGAAGGCTAGGAATTTGGCTACGTCTTGGCCAAAAGAATTCATCAAGAAGAGGATAGGAAATACTTGTGCAAGCTGAGCTCAAGGTTGAGCAGAGCATATTGTATTCATCCAAATTTTTTGACGAGGAATGGTGCAAGTAAGTAGGGTCTTGGAGAGTAGAAGAATAGGTTAAGCTTTGGTTTGAGCTAGCTTGTGAGTAGAGAGTTCATCATACTTGTGCAGTAATTGTTCTAGTGAGAACAAGATTTGTATTTTCTTCTCGAATCTTCTGATTAATGTAATATAGATAGTAGGGGTTTTGAGCAGTGGCTTACCCTGGAGAAATATTGTGTTATGTTCCATTGATGTTCTTCCTCTTGCTGATTATTTTTTTCATCGATCATTGGTTTCCGTTGTTTGAGAGTAGAGAAAATTCTTGTCTTGTGTTTTAGGAAATTACATGAGTTTTTGAATCTACAGGAAAATCTACATGAATATCATCTAAGAAGCTCGCAGAAAAGAGAAGAAAAGAAGCCTTAAACCAGTGAAGAAGAGGAGAACAAAAGAAGGAAAAATCGAAGTTTTGAAGACTATTTTTTTAGCTTGATCTCTTCGACACCAAACCTCAACTTCTTTAGATACTTGCAATCTGGACTTTGCTGCAACAA
>Ga0139314_100226_pt1 | contig 13416 bp, 18 predicted proteins | sample In2P11_FD_99376 | JGI IMG/M metagenome (GOLD analysis project Ga0139314, IMG submission 99376)
TACGCAGCGTCGGTTGGAAAGTACTGGTCGCAGGAGAAAGAACGAAAAACACCCCAATGGTGAGCGGAATGCTCAATCAAAAACCTTTCACGGCTGTGACTACTGCAGCACGTAGGCATACACCGACATCACACTAAAATACAATTGAATTCCCAGGGAGACCAGAGTTCGTATTAGAAGTCTTTAGTATAACCACACTTCCGCATTCAAAGGGTGAATCATGAAGCATAAATGCTGATACAAAAGGGGCAGAGTGCCAGCTATATATAGTCATTACAGCTAGGCAGACCCTATTGAGGGACTGAGTAGGCGAGGTCGCTCATGTAAGGCTGCGAAGCTGCGAACTTGCAAAGTAAAGCTGCAAAGTTGCGATTCTGCAAAGTTGTGATGCCAAGTGGGGTGATGTCAGGAACAGTTGATGAGAACATTGGTGTAGTAGTAACGATATTGAAACGTCATTGCTACAACCAGATAACGGTTCTCTGCATTCGATGTCACGAAGTACCAGGTCGGAAGGCATCCCCGCTTCGAAGACGAGGTATTTCGCAATACGTCTCCATTCCTGCCACGTGGCCTCATTCAGGTCAGCCAGAAGAAATCTGGTCGAACTTCAACGCGTTTCAGACCTACCATTTCTTGCGACTTGTAGCCTTCCTTGACGAGGAGATACGTCGCAACGCGGAAATACGCTTGTGCCAAGCTCTTCCAGTTGGTGGTCTTAGGGAGACTGCCTTGCCAGCTGGCTGCCTTGCCTTCTGACAACGTTTTGAACATGCCAATGCCCCTTGTGCCCTCTTGGGCGTAGTACTGATATACATCAGGCTGATGAGCGTTCTCGGAGGAAAGAGCGGAAGTGGACGAGCTGGGAGATGATCCGTAGGGCCTTATCGGATACAGTGCCGGACAACCAAACGTGACCAATATAAGGCGCGCGCGCGGATGTCATAGGCACATTAACTAACCGTACGTTTGAGCCAAAATATAGCGCAAACGACTTCTTAGAGGCAGGACTAAAGATTGGCCGGCTCAGATTTGTCAACTTATGAAATCCTTCAAGTTTGTTTGTCAGGATTTGGGTCTTGCACCGGGGGCACCTTATTCAGCTTCCGCCGCCCACTCTGGGCAGAATACAGGAGAGAAGTGGAGGTCACAAAACTGAAACGCACAGACGGCGCTAACGAGCTGAAGCGATATCAGTTTGACGGGGGTCTACGATAGACGAAACGAAGACGACAATCCCCCTCTCTAGGATGGCGAAATCGCTCGTTTTGCCCAACTTTGAACTCGAATAGCTCACTAACTATTGAAGATACGCATGTCAGACTACCACTGCAGTTCATCTCTGAATGAGGCCTATCTGCTGAGCTAACTTTTGATCCAAGCATGATAAACACTTGAGGACACCTGTTTCGGTACACCACCAAAGGTGGTGATCCAATGGTGGAATAAAAAAATGGTCCTGTTGCACGGATAGCGCTGTTGGCTTCTACCACACAGCCAGAGCCTAGCCACTGCGTACGACTATTATGAGCTGTATTATGTTACCGGGGTTCAGCTCGGACAGAACTTCATTCGAGACCCGGGACTGTCAGTCTTGAACAGTGTGGCTTTCCAATCGATCTACCTATCTCTCGCTCGATTCTTGGGGATGGATGGTAACTTGAATGTCGTATACGACGTGGATATCGATTTCGTGACTGCCGAACACCAGATAGTCGTCAACGATGACACGCAGACCGGTGAATTCGATACCTCAAGTGTTGAGAGTTTGGAACGGATAGCCATCTGCGGGACTTCCTGCTCTCAACTTATAACCGAGGAACAGTATGAAATCGAACGATTTCTGTCAGTCTGGACAGAAAGCGACCACAGGCCCATCATATACACGGAAATCTAGGCACTTATGCCGTATTTTATTGTTAAAGGTAGATCTTCTCAAAGGATTACCTTGCCTTCTCTGCTTCCACATTTTAGTTCTAAACTACAAGTTTGATTAACACACAGCCTTGAACCATGTCATATAGCCTAATTGGACGGATTGCATGTGGCTTGCTTCCCTTCCTAGCAGAAAAGAACGTGAATACAAGATCTCAGCAATCTTTCCTATGGTACAACGTGCTCGACATGGACGGCTCTAGGTCTCATGCATAGCCGTCTTATCTGGAGTACATGTCGAAAGTCGAGCCTTCTCCTGAACCGGAAGCTTCGTCGTCGGCTTCGGTAATCGTTTCAGCACTGATGCATCGAACTGTTAGTGCACAAGTTGCCTATTTGGACAGGGGCGTGACATCGTGTCGAAGCTAGCCCGCGCCACGATTGTGAGGCGTGTATCGATCTCCGACAATCACGGAGAGTGCGCTGACGTGTTTCTATCAGTGACCACAGAGCTTCCTCTTCATCTCTTCGTGTGTGTGTTATCACTTCCTTAATTGACTTTCATCATCACGTCAGGTGAGACAGACGTGAAACGCGACGGTTCACCGTTCGCAGGTAGCAAAGAAGCTGAGCACCTGGTCTGCAGGCGACAACGGACGTTATATAGGAGAGCCTATAGGAGAAGCCTTGATTTGCACGGGCGATTAGTTCATCACAGGTTGTCGCATCGCTACATATTGTCAATCTATCATGCTCTACAGTCTAGCAAGCTCTCCCGCATATGAACTACCGACCAATTTACTGACTATAAACCATCTTATAGCCATGGAGCAAGAGTCCGTTCCTCATTTTCGCGTCCACCCTGGATCTCAACCGCTCGTCTTTCAACCTGTACTGCCGACTGGCATTCGAAACCGCGGTCTCTAGGCCCATACCTGTCGATACTGCCCATCGACAATGCAGTCGGAAGCGCATCTACGGCTTCACGGGGGTCGACACTGGGGAGTTCAATATTGCCGTCGTTGTGACGTTTATTTCATGTCTCGCGCCGAATGCGACAACCATATCCGCTCACACGGTCCCCCTCCGATCCGCCCTTTAGCCCGACTCCAACCCGATCAGTCACGACCCGACTGGGAGCTTCCTAACGGCCCCAGATTGGCAGCATTCCGACCGATTCTCCGAACGGGTGAAGTCAACATCGGTCAACTGCGTTTTCGTTGTCAACACTGCCGCAGCACGTTCAGCCGTGAAAGGTTTTTGATTGAGCATTCCGCTCACCATTGGGGTGTTTTTCGTTCTTTCTCCTGCGACCAGTACTTTCCAACCGACGCTGCGTATCGACGACATCGCCGAGTTCAACACCGCGTCATGCGATGAGCTGAACGGCCCGACCCAGAAGAAGAACCTTTTAGAACTCGGTCCGAGGACTCTGGTATCGCGTTGTGACGTGATGAGTGAAAAAATGGCTTCTGTGTGTATTTTTCTTATGCATATGTCCTGCGATAGTACTGTCATCTGGTTTCAACACACAGTTCGGAATGCCACATAGGCGCAACTCTATATTACTATTACAACATTTGGCAGACACGAAGTAAAACAATTGAGAAAGTCGAATCGCGGGGATGGCAGTCAAGGATCGGACAACGCATGAAACCTCTGGGGATTGAGGTGTTTCTGGCTGTCCTTCTCCTTCTTGCAAGTGGAAGCTGTCATCTTCTTGTTGTTCAAGGTCACCCGCAAACATGTCTTCTCCAGCCACACCGGAACCTCCTGCAGAAGAGTCGGCCTCATCGAATAACGGCGCTCCACCGCGATCGTTGCCGTATAAGGCTCTTGCCGTTTGTGCTTGAGTTTTGTATACGGTGAAAAGACTAGGAGAGGGGATGTCAGCGAAAGCGGAAATTTCTGTTATGCTTTGAAGTTTGAACTTACGTTTGAGTGTTTGACTTGACCACCCGTTCCCCAAGATTCTTCAGCTCTTCCCATACTTCTTTCCTGTCATCCTGTCTCTGCTTTCCAGTTGAAAGGCGGCTTTGATGTGAAGGGACGCTACATTCTCTGTCTGAGGTACAAAGTGGCTGCAGGTGAATACGAGTAGTATCAACGGGGAAGCAAACACGACTTACTTCTTCGGACTGGGCTTGCTCCTTCGGCTTCGTCTTGGGTTTGTTGGCGGCGGCGGGCTTGCCTTTGCCTTTGGGAGCAGTCTCTTGTTTCTTCCCTCCAGCCGGTAAATCGGCAGAGGCTATAATTGTCTCGGTGACAGCTTTGGTGAGGTCGATCGTGGGAGAGGGTAAGGAAACGGGAAGGGAACCGGTGGAAAAGCTTCGCAAAGGGGTCTCGCCAACACGTCCGACGCCGGAGTCACGTTTCGCTCGGGTCGTCGCAGGCTTCGACAAAGACAATCGTGCCATTAACGACTCAGTCCCCCGTCACTCCTGGAATGAGTAATCACCTTGCGTGTGACCACGATCTCCTCTTCTTCTCCTTTCTGATGAGTGGCCGGGTCCTCCCTAGCAACTTCCTGCATTTTCTTCCTCTTCCGCGGTTGTTCGTCCTCTGCGGCCGAAGATTCATCACCTTCCTCTTCTAACAAGCCCGTCTGTAATGGTTATTAGAGTCATTCAACCGCAAGAAACTTCGCATCCCAATATGATGAAGCCTACTTACGGTCGCGTCCACGATTAAACGGAGAACTTGTTGAAATTGCCGAAGATGAGGAAGGCGTCCTTGTGAAACAGGAAGTGAAAACGGAGGATTAACTAGCTGAAACTATTGTAAGGATACCGCGTTGTGCAAGATGTGTTGGGAGTCAGAATTGCCATATCAGATTGTCAGTAAGAATGAACCGCTCTGCAAACGCTCCCCCTTTCCTAACCATGGCAGGTAACACACTTTTCAATCCCTCGTATCGAATGCAACACCTGACCCTGGTCCCTAACATTTTACTCTACAAGTCATCAATTATACCAGGCCTCAAGAGATCTCCGCACTTCCTACTCATCAATCTTTCTTTTCTTTCCCTTTGAAGAGCTACCGGTTCCCAGCTCTTCCACCTTCCTTTTGGTTGCCTGAGAGGTCTTGATATCAGCATAGATCAGGTGTGAAAGACGGGAGTACTGATCGTTCGTAATACATTCTCTTCTAGCTCCGGATGATCGTCCAAGACCCCATCGGTGTCTTCCTGTAACTCGATCTCCGTAACGGAATCGAGCGGTATTCCTGTCGTGTCAACTTCATCTTCCACAGGGTGATCGTCAATGCGCAACAACAATGGCTGTTTCGCAAATGATTTACGTTCGTTGCCGTGAAATAAACTTGAGTATTTCCACGCCATGGTAGCGATTGTAGAGTTGAACAAATCGGAAAATATCGAAACAAGGCATTCGGAGGAAGGGAAAGGAGGCTGACCATCGCCCAGGTTGGTATTTCCTCGAGCCAGTTCAGTTCGAATGGATCCATAACGAGCCCATCTGTTATAGGAACGATTGTCAGCGCATGTCGAAGCGATAACATCAAAGGTCCAACACCGTACCTGGGATCCTGGTTTCGTCTCACTTGTCCCGGGTGGTAGACCAGCAGCCGGACACAACCTGGCGCCCCACACATGCCCTTCTGCAGCTGCGGTAGAGCTACCGGTGCACTGCCGGGTGAATTAGAGGCATAGCAGGTTAGTGCTGAAGGTGTCAAGCTTGTATCAATCTACTCACCTGGACGGTAGCTCTCACACTGCTTATCAGCGCGATCCCGACTAAGCCGTTTCTCATGGCCTGCCAATACCTCATGTCGGAGGTTACGTGTTTTTGGTCCACATCGTCTTGAGCAAGGACGTCATTGGCGAGAAGGCGAGAGAGTCGTGCTTCGAGGTACAAAGTCGAGCGGCCAGGAGCCAGACCCACAGATAAGAGTATCACGACGGGCTAGAGAGGCGACATCTCGTGGAATGTGGCTTCAGTGATATGTTTGCCCCGCGCGTCATGCAGTCAACACTAAGTTTTAGTGCCAATGTCAGTGCTAACGTTGAGTTGAATGATCAGGGAGACGAGCGAGTTCACCAAGTACCTCGTAATCAGACTAGCGACCGACTGTGAAGTTCAGCCGATATGTTCGTTTTTGGCGTCGTCCTTAGCCTTGCTGTATCCTGCTTTCTCAATTCCTCCGACAATTTTCTCAAGTATCTCGTCAAAGGTCAAATGCGTACACAGTCTCGCGCCTGCAAGCTTTACCTGTGCTTCCGAAGGTTCCGAGGAATCCCTACTACCGCAATCTTTGAGCGCTTGCAAGCCGGCCGTGAAACTTGCGACGACGTTTTCGACCGTCGCTCGGTATTCTACCGGGGGAAGATTTTCCATTTGCTGCTTGTTGACCTGGTACAACTCTTGCGACTCTAAGTCCTCAAGTGCCTCTGCAATAGCCGTAATCTCCTTGAATTCCACTGCGATCTGACGGATGGCCGGTGGAGGTGGATCAAAGCTGGCGGAATAGATGATGAAATGTTCAGACTTCCAACAGTTCCGCAGCTTGAGGGCGGATGCCACACCACGTCCAATGACGTATGGTGCGGTATGTACACCAAAAAGGATCAACGGTTATGCCTGCTCGAGACAATGAGGACCGGAGAGACCTACTGTTCTGCTTCGTACGAGCCGGCCATGTCGGTCTATGGTCCCCGACGGCTTTCATGATAGAACTTTTCTGCTTCTCAGTGATCAAGCCGGCGATATCTGGTTCAATTCCGGTAAGCACCTCGTCATACAGGGCCTAAGATAGTATGACAAAAGTTGATAAGCTTTGCCTCTCCAGTCTTGGGACTCCAGTGTGTCTTTTTGCCTACCTTGAGGGCCGGTCCGTAGGAGGCAGGATTGTCCTACGTGTACTTGTCAGTGGTATGCCCGGAATGGTCTGGAAAAGGGGACGCTTACCATCGGACTCTGCACCGCCTTCTCATGTAACTCCCGCCAATCTAATTTCAAATACCGTTGACACTCCTTCGTCGGTTTGGGAAGGAAGTGGTGGTTTTGAGAGACTTCCCGGTTTGCAAGACGCCTGAGAGTTTTCTCAATGACGGTGAAGTTAACGAAGTCTTCATTAGTCTCATCCGAGACGTCTAATTGTCTGTCAAATTCCGCCATAGGATGCTGAAATATGAAAATCATTAGTGATCAGTAAGAATCAAGCGTATGTAAGAGAAAGATCCATACCGTGTCTGCGTCCCGGAAGATACCCCAAGAGAGGCTGTGTCGTTCCACCTCATGCTTGAGATCTTGGTTCTCGCCATCCATTGCTCTTTCTAAGGCTAGCTGGTATATCAGAGACCGAATAGACAGCAACTGGCCCTCTGTGTCGGCGGGGTTGATCATCGCCCGCTCGCTGAGCACTTGATAAACGGGAGTCTGCTAATGGATGACGTGGTAGACTCAGTAGCTATAGGAATAAGGGATAAGTCAGATTGAACACTTACCATCACCGTGCTCCGGCCTCCGATAGAGTTTACGATGTCCCCGAGAGTGGCATCGATCTTGTCTCTGTCGTAGCCGAAGTTCGTGTATTGCATCGTCTGAGGATCTTGCCCAGAGCCGATGATGAGACCGGCAGCCTTCGTTGCAAGCGCCTCTATGCTTGCCTTGAATTCGGGATGGTTGTCCCCTACCATGATCCAGAGCAGTGGGCCTTTAGGAAGAACTGCCTCCATCAGTGGGTAGAAGGCGTCCTCTAATCGTTGAACTACGTGCTGGAGAGACAGTGACAGACTAGCACAACCTATTAGATACATAAGCTACACACAAGCTCTGTGACTGACTTACAGCCATTCCTCTGCGCCTTTCAATTCAGTGGCAAAAAGAGCTGGCTATATATAGTTTTCTAGTAACTATGTGTCATGAATGACTTCAGTCAGCATGCAGCATCCCCCGGCATCCTAACATCAGCTGACCAATGCTTCGTCGTCTGTCACGGCTCTCCGCCAAGTCCGCAGTCGGCTGACATCAGAAGTGTCAGCCATCACTCATCGATCGTTTCTTGATTTGCAATACGCGCGGCGCGCGCTGTACGATTTTTGTTCCAAATTGATCGAGGTCGCGCGCGACCCTGATCACTGTGCCTTTCCCGTGTAGTATATATAGCGAGCTTTCAGACTCGATTTCCCCTCTTCTTGTGATCCGTTTTCCTCTTCAGAGCAAGATCATATGTCAATACTATAGTCACGTGTTTTTAACTATAGCTTAGTGGTTCGAACCCACTGCCCCGTCATCCGTCATCCGCCTTAGCCTTAGCCTTGTTCTGCCTTGCGGTAATTGTCGCACCCAAGTGTTGAGTCTGAGCACAACTGCTCCCTGTTAGTGACAGTACAAGGGCATACTGCAGTATTGTACCCTTTTTCGAGCCCAAGTATGAGTACGGGTATTTCGATTTGACTATGTTAGCTACAAGACAGGCACTCAAAAGCAGTCACCTGCACCCGCCAGTACTCACAGCGTAAGTGAGCACATAGGTAAAATAGCAGAGCGACGGACCACTGGTTTCGCCACCGTCACCGCTCATCTCAAGGCAACGTAGGAAACCAAGCTGTAGCCCAGTGGCAAATTATTCCTATGCAAGATGACCGAATCTGAGGTTCATTTGGCTGGCCGTCGTGAGCTCTGGAGGGGGACACATAGTAACTCGATAATAATTACTTCCTACTCGTGCTAACATACAAGGAGTAGCTAACCTTCGAGTCAAACACTAAAGTAAAGTAAAAAAGGGTATTGGTCGCTAAAACAGGTAAGCAATACATAACAACTGCGTGGTTCCGAGGAAAAATATAGTTAAGTCTGGATATAAGAAGACCTTTGTCTCTGACAAGTCTTCTAAGTCTGAACGAAGGTTCAGATAAGATCCAGCCTTTAACACCGACGTGTTCCTTCGCGCACACCAACAGTTGAAGGCGGTGAAAGCGATCTTGCAAGATAGGTCGATATGCAGACTGCCCACAATGGAGCTCGACGATGGCCACCGCCCAGAAACAATCTTCCGTCCTTCCGTATACGACAACGAAAGTCGCGGCCGAGTAGTTAGTGTTACGTAATATGCGTATCACGGTACAGTGTTGAATATTGAGATAACTTCGCTTGTATTAATTTCATGACAACCTGAGAATCTACATTGAGTACAGCCATCTTATAACCCCCAAGTCCAGCCTCCCAGGCTATCCAACCGATCCCCAGGAAAAACTGTCACGGACATCGTTGGCTCGCATCCCGTGAGCATACATAAACCTCATATCTTAACACTCCCTCTCGAGTCATACATGTCCTAATCCATCGTTTTCTCCCCATAATTCCACCTATCGTCCACCGTCACCCGTGGCCGTACCGCCTCGCCTTCCGCCTACCCTCAAGCCCATTCGTTTGCAGTGCTCCCAATGGAGCGGACCGGCCAATCCCTTTGTCAAGATGTCGGCCGTCTGTTCAGCCGTGGGTGTGTATCGCAAGTCGACAGTGTTGTTGGTTACGGCAGCTCGGATAAAGTGATAACGAACGTCAATGTGTTTAGTTCTTCGGTGGTGATTCGGATTGCTGGCTAGCGCAAGGGACCCTTGATTGTCGCTGAGCAGAGGCGTAGCGTTGTGCAGGTCGAGCAAGTTCATTTCGTGCAAAAGCCGTCGAAGTCTCATAGTGTAAAGACCGAGATTACGTTGTATCCGAGTTGGTATATAAAATATCAATATACTAACTTAGATACAGAACAAGGCCTTTTGATGGGATCAGTCAGGATGGATTATGCTTCGCGACTAAGTGTATCTGTTACGGTAAACGGCTAACTTACTGAATGTAAATACTGAACCACTATTTGAAGCGAGTCTAGATATGAGTATTCAGCTGTAAAGTTAGTACAGTCAAGGCGCTTCTCAGAGAGTTAGGGAAGGAAAGCGTGCTTCATAAATCATAATGGTAAAAACTTACTACAACTTTGTTTGTCTTATATAGACGTTCGAAATGGGTGGCGAGGCCATCCCCGCTCAAGGGCTCCTAGGGAGTCCTTGGCGTACAACCTACTTTTGTCACCTTGTTCCGAATAGGGCACATAGTGACAAAAAAGTGAAAAGTGACAAAATGACATAAACTATGTCACTTTGCCGTTTTCAGTACAAAATGACAAAAGTATAAAAATACTAACCAATCAGGAATCGAAACCACTTTTAACACCAAGTCAATAACTAACCCTACTACTACAATTAGTGGCGAACTATATAGAATTACTAACAAGTTCGAATAAGCTACCAGAACAAGACAGGCAAAATGTAAGATACTTACACATAGCTTCCTTGGTCCCCTCTGTAAGCGCCATACACTCTGATTCACACGTTGATAGCGCGACTGTAGATTGACGAACTGACGACCATGAAACTGTAGAGCCGTAAAACTTGAATACATTGCCGGATGTCGATCGTCGCGTATCCAAATCACCCGCATAGTCTGCGTCGGACCAGCCTACCAAGACACTGTCGTCCAAACGTCCGAGCGTCAAGCTTGCATCCGCTGTGCCTTTCAAATATCGCAAAACCCTCTTCGCTGCTTGAAGGTGCTTATGACCGGGATTCGCGCTGAACTTTCCGAGCGTGCTTGCTGCATAGGCGATGTCGGGTCGTGTCGCCGTCGCTACCCACATTAGGGAGCCGACCATCGCCCTGTACAATGTCTGCAGCTGCTGATCACTCTGATTTTCTTCTGCCGTCAAAATAACGCCTTGTTCGAGTGGTGTTTTAACCGGATGTGCGTCAGATAAGTTGAAACGTTGAAGTATTTGGTTGATGTAGGCTTGTTGGGATACTCCCCTTCCTCATTATCATCTGCAATTAACACCACTCTTCCAGCTTCCACCTCATCTCCTGTTTGCTTCTTTTCCTGCTCTTTCTCCTTCACTGCCTCCTCTGTCACTTCGGTAAAACGCACATCTCGGCTGGCGATGGTCGATTTTGCTCCGTCTTGAAGCAGAATCCATCCGTCGCCTTTAGGGCCGAGATGCTTTCCTTTGACCGCGTGTGGCGTGGTGAAGTCGTTCTTCTTCCTAGCTTCTTGAGGAACGTGAATCCAAGCCACGCAACCGAAAGGATGTAACTTGTCGATGTTCGTACGCCTTGCCCAAATGATTTCGTATACCGATTTATTGAACGGCTTGTAGATGTTGGTCATGTTGAGTACGTTTTGCGCATGTTGTAAAGCCAAAGTCCAGAACTCGTGCTTGAGACCACTGTCGACCAAGGTCGCTCCTGCCATTTTCTTTAAGGTACGATCCCACCGCTCAGCTACTCCGTTGAGTTGCGGAGTATGCCGAGGCGTCATCTGATGCACGATTCCAACTGTCGTAAGTCGTGCGTCGAACTCCTTCTTGTACTCTCCGCCGCCGTCTGTCCTCACCACTCGCACCCGCTCGCTCCAAGCTCGTTCCATGTGAGCTCGAAATATGTCGAAGATCGCAAGGGTTGTTTTCGCAGATTTGTCCTTCAAGCGAAAGCTGATACCATTCCAGTGAAATCATCAATGAAGGTCACGTAGTACACGCATCCATTCAATGACGCGTCCACCGGTCCGGCGATGTCGGAATGAATGATTTCGAGGGTTTTGCTGCCCCTCACCGGAGTGTCGTTGAAAGGATGTCGTGTTGTCTATACCTGCATACAGGCGATGCAGTCTTCTGTCGTGAATGTGCTGTCGTTGATGTCGGTGATCTTGATGAGTCCGTGCTTGTGCAATATCTTTATGCCGCTGATTCCTTTATGTCCGATTCGTCGATGCCAATTCTGAAGAGTGTCTGATGGTGTTTTACGTTCTTGTTGTTCGTGTTGATTTACTGAGTTTTGTGTTTCTTGTTTTTGTTTTTCTCGTTCTATAGTTTCTTTTTCTTTCTTTCCTGCTACCTTTTGCTGTTCCTGCCCTGTTGTATTTTCCGTTGCCGTTTGTTGTTCCTGCCCTATTGCGAATGCTGTTTCGATGGGTTTTCGATCTTGAAGAAGCTTGAATGTTACCGTTCGAAGATATCCTCCCAGACCGGCTTTGCTGAGTCGCCATTCCGGTCCGTACTTTCCACCAACTTTGATGTATCCGCCTTTCTTGGTTGACACACCTTCCCATCCCTTCTTGAGAAGAATTCCGTATGACAGAAGGTTAGGCGAGCCAGTCACGGAATAGACGTTTTCAAAGGATACGCCCCCCAACGTAGACCCTTCGCAGAGTATATGACCGACTTCCTTTGCCTCCGTATATTCCCCAGGAGTCTGGAACACGGTCGGTGTCGCCAGTTGCGGAATGTTGGTGAGAATCGACTTGTCTCCCGTGATATGTCCGGAAGCTCCAAGGTCAAGGAGCCAGATCACATCTCGATCATTTCTTCCCGCGTGAAGAAGTGCTCGTACGTTGTCATCGATTGCAATCGCCGCACCTCCGAAGGCGCAAGCTGATGCAAATGTTGCCGACAAATCGTTTCGATTGTCGTTGTTGTTGTTCTTTCCCTTGCCTCGCTCTTGTGACCGCTTGTAGAAAATGCAGTCGGCTTTTCGATGGCCCGGTTTCTCGCAGAACCAGCAGTCACCCCCGAACTGCTTCTGCTCTGCCCTTCCCTTGGCCCTTTGTACCGCGAGTGGCAAGGGTGCCCCTTCCCCTGCCACTGCGTTTCTGGGCATGGGAATAGAAAGCCTCTATGACCTCTAGGCCAGAGTCTGGACTGAGTTTGTTGGCGTGTTCGGCAAATAGGACCTTTAAGTTGACCCAGGTCCTTTCTGCTGCCACTCGACTCTGGAACACCGTTTCAACGTGTTGATAGGTGATCGGCAAGGTGTTCAAAAAGAGATCACATCGTCGTTTGTCGTCGATTGTCTCACCAGCCGCGATCCCGCGCTCTACGAGCTCCGTGAAAGTCTCCACGTGTTTTCGCGTGTCGTCCGAGGCTTTGAGACGGAGATTCAATACTTCTTGCATAGTATCTTGTCTCAGCTTCGGTCGGTCAAGCTTGTGCATTGATGCTAGCTTGTCCCACATTTCCTTGGCTGTTTTTAAGCCTTTGATTTCTATCTTGAGACCGTTGTCGATGCTCTGCAAGATATAGCCCTTTGCCTTCCGGTTTCGAAGCTCCCACTCGTCTGCACGCTTGGACTGGAACTGGTATAGGTTTACCATGTTCAGCTCCTTCGTGTCAGCCTTCCAATCAATGTTCGGGACCTCTGGCTTGAGTTCCGAACCGTCTACGATTGTATCTGCACCGATGCTCGCAAGGACACCCTCCATGTCCGTTGACCAGTCAAAGTACTTATCCTCATGGTCGAGGAAAGTCATGCTCTTGACAAGCGGATCGGTAGCCATACTGAGTGCTGGATTCTTCGAAAGCCGTTTCGCGTCGTTGTGTAAATATGCTTTTAGATCGATGAGCTTGCTGAGCCCATAACCTGTTGAATATTAAGATGACTTCGCTTGTATTCATCTCATGACAACCTGAGAATCTACATTGAGTACAGCCATCTTATACCCCCAAGTACAGCCTCCCAGGCTATTCAACCGATCCCCA
>Ga0139314_100227_pt1 | contig 13406 bp, 13 predicted proteins | sample In2P11_FD_99376 | JGI IMG/M metagenome (GOLD analysis project Ga0139314, IMG submission 99376)
GAGTAAACCAGATAGCATAGAATACAATACAACATATGCATGAAATGTGTGGACTATTCTGTATAAGTATGTATGAATCTTTCATAAATGTGTTGTTGGTTTAACCATCACTTTGGATTGCTCACTAACTTGCTTTTGAGCTTGTGATGCATCTTCACTTGTGTGTTCCCTTCCAAGCTGCGTACTATTACAAGTTTCCAAGGGGCGCACTCACCTCACCCTTTGTGTGTTAGAACCTCTCATTCACCTTCCTTGGCTTGCAGCAGCTGTCATACCCTTGCTACCAATAGAGTTATCTTACTTGCCTTTGTGCAAAATCATAGTCAAGGAATTACCATATGAACCACTACTAGGACTCATACACCAAATGGTCTGAGGTCTAATTGGGACTTCTTACTGGGGAGATCTCCTTACATGTTGGCAAGTCTAGCACTGTGTTGAAGCCTCAAAGATCACTACAACAACATCAGGGATAACCACCCGGTCCGGACCTTAAAGGCAGCTCCTTTTCCGTTTGGTGTGGTGGGTCCGACTGGATATAATGGGACTAGTTTCCCAATGATTGATAAATGAGTTGGATAAATGGTGGTGTTTCTAATATTTAATGATAATGGATGAATATTTTTAATCTAAAAGTAAAATTATAAACAACTATTCTATCCTGGGAAATTTCTGCTATTAGTGTAACTTCTGATAGTCTTTATTCATGCACAGGCATATAGATGACTCTCTAGGTAAATAAAGATGTTTATTTGTATAATAATTGCTAAATCCAAATAGTTGAGCAAAGCAATTATGCAAACATTATTACACTATTCTTTCATATATATATCACAAAACATAGATATGATTGGAAAATGACAGTCCTCAAACATTCAATAGTGAAAAGTACAAGGATTGCTATTAAAACACATATATATATTCGATGATAGTAAAATTCAAACAAATGCCGATTCATATAAAGGAATAACACAAGAGCATAGATAAAAGTACCATATGTTGTATGGATGACTCCCGATATCAATCGCATTCAAATTCCTTTTTCTAACATAGAAATTCTTCCATAAAAGACAATAGTGCACATATCATCGAAGATTTCTCCGTTAAAATTCAGAATATTGGCCCAGCCTTTATAAAAAATATAGATCAGAAGCACAGTAGTGTGACTTACTGATTTGAGTTTGTACAAAAACTGAGGACCCTTTCTAAATGCATGAAAGGGCCTATAAATACTAATTAATATAACTAATTACAAAATAAAAGTGATATTTAATTGCTATAACTATGCTATGAATATCTCCTCAAAATTGGTTTGTTCTTCAGTCGACAGAGTGATTCATTGTTTCAAAGGACCTTCCTTCTACTTGAGCTGGCAAATTTCTAGCATCGGTTGCAACTCTGGAGGGCGACTTAGGAACGAATTTAGTTGAGCTGAATATGTGGCATCTTGGATTTCTGGGATCATGCAACCAATGGCATCAGTTAAACATTTGAGTGGGCCTTTTGACTGTATGGTTTGATTAAGAAAAACCAAAAGGCATCCTAAATTAAACTTTGGATGCCAGTGATTAGTCTCCCATTCTTTTCCAATTCCTGACTGCATGTTTGTTCCAAATCTTTGGGTGATGTTAATTTACCTGGATTACACTGTGAAATCATATTGGACAGATAAAGAGTGTCATTGACAAATTCAATTAAATTGCTAGTAGATAACCGACATCTTGAGGTTTCTCTTTCTGCCTTCATTAATTGCGTCTGCCATTCTAGGACCAAGATTTCTTTGTGTGACTCTAGAATTTTAGGCGAATCCAAAGCCTGTCCTTCATTAGAGTCTTGCCAAGCAAGAAAGCTGGTTAAGGTCTCATCGGCCTATTCTAAATCCTTCCTAGCTTCCACTGCTTTATCAATTATTGATGTAGTAATTTCACAAAGAGGTTCAGCCAGTGAAATGTTATGACATAGCAGTTTTAGCTGTGTAATCAATGCCTTATTGATTTGTAGAGCTTCTGTTCTAAACTCTGCTACTTGAGGGAGGCTCCCAAACTTTTCTATTTCTTGTGACAGTTGAGCGATTCGCTCATCTTTAGTCTTGCTCATTTTTTCATTCATTACCTTTAATTTGGCCAATGCTTCGGACAATTCCTTCTATTTTTGTACTGCACTCGAATCTATCCTCTGTTTTTCTTTGAGAAACTACTCATTTAATTGACTATTTGTCTGCCATTGTGTTGATAGTTGTTGTTCTAATTGTTCCACTTTTCGTTGTGTTTCAGATACCTGCGATTGCAATGAATCAATCATTTGATCTTTTTCTTTAAGGAGACGCTTACTTCTGAGGCTTTGTCCATGGTGGCTGCTGAATAAGCTCCGACATAATGGGAGAGCTTCGTAAGGTCATCAGAGGGGTTAAATTCCTCCTTCCACACCACATTAGCTATCTCTGATTGTTCTAGCAAAAGGGAAGGTTGATCAAGTCTCCTCCTTTTCCTCTGTCTTTTCACCACAGCCCTATGTTTGGGGCTGTAGAAGACATCTAATGGTGGTATGTCTTCTATTTGTAAAACAATCTGATCGGATGGATCTTTGGGAATTATTTCTACATCTTTGTTGTTGGGTAGGCTGCTGGTCCCTTCACTTGGAACCGTAGTTGTGGTTGCTTCTTGACTGACTGTCACTTGGGGTATGCCGAATCCTGGTGGAGCCTTGGAATTGTTTATAATAGATTCAAATTGATGCTACTCTTGGAGGAGTTTGGGATCAATTTGGGTCTCTAAATCAATAATTTCACTGCTCTGCTTTCTTTCTTTTTCCTATTCTGCTTCCTGCTCTTTTGCTTTTTCTGGCTCTTTTCCCTTTTCAAGAATTTTCTCTGTAGCAGGGGGCTCGTCAATGCTCTTCTGTTCAGGCTTGCTTGACTTAGTTGTTGGTGTAGTAGCCAATAAGTCCAGAGGTAGAGTTTGCAACCTCTGTTCTCTGAGCCTATTGAATTCTACTAGTCCTTCATCATTTATTTCATTCTGGCCAATGTTTTAACCTGAGACAATGATTCCGCTGAAGAGAATAGATCATAAAACTCATCTTTTTCATGGTCAAACTTAGAAAGTTTGGCCTGTTCAAGCACATTATAGGCAATCTTCCGGGGATCGAATTGCCTACTAGGAATGATTGCAAGGTTGAGCATATTTATTTTCCCTGCCTCCTTTTCAGCATGTTTCCAATCAAGTATGGTATAAACACCACATCTCAAAGGGAATATGGGCCATAGGTGCTTTTTAGAAGTCCTCAGGGTTTTAGATGTTCCAACGGTTGTGATTTGGTAAGCTAACTCTCGTGCCAACAGTTTGTCAGGTATATACAATGGGATCACATGGGGTCTTATGGTGATACCAAACACTCAGATATATGTGAATTTATCTTCCCCGAACCAATTTCCCACAGCAGTCAAGTCAACTTATGCCTCCTCGGAAATCCTTGGGGTAGGCTTATCAAAAATGGTGTAATAGATAGGTAACATAAAACCATTATAGATTTGATATAAGTGGTCTTTATAATGTGCCTTCCATAACATCTGATGATAGATGTGGATTGGCTTAGGGTCCTCTGGCGTCCACCTCCATCCAAGTATTGGGTATTCGGAATTAAAACAAAGCATATCCATAACATAAGCATTGTAATAGAAAGGAGGAATAATCCTGGTAGTTTTGCGTGACTTGAATCTAAAATCAAGAATTGCAGTGGCTAATTTATCAAACAATATATTCACCCAATCCATGACATAACTACTAGTTGCCGCTTCCATTAAAGGAACCATTTCGATATCAAATTTTGATGAATCATGCAATCTCTATATCCTACACATCATTGCCCCAGTGTAATAGTAAGGAGATGCTAAGGAATCCACGGAGTACTTACCTGATGATTCATGTTTGTGCTTTACGGGATTCTGTCTCCATTGTCTAATCAGAGTTGATTCCATCTCATTTTCTTCTGTGAATTCCTCAGAAAATCTTTGTTGTATTTATTTTCGGGTTCGGGCAGATGATACATTTTCTCAAGTCATCAGGTTGAAATGAACGGAAAAATCTTCCATCAACTGTGCAAAACGTCCTATTAGAAATAGGAATCTCTTCGACCACCCCTCTGACCACATCAATGTAAGGAAGAATCTTTTCCCGAGATGCTATCCTATGCAAAAATGAGTCAGCCAAATCTTTCAGGGAGGCTTCGGATTTACTAGTTGAGTCTGCAATAGCTTCTTCTTCCGTTTCTTCTGGTTCTTCGGCCCCAATTAAATTATATATGCTCTGCTAGCTTGTATTTCCAAGGCCGAGACATGTAGTGTCTGAAATTAGGCCCTTTTTGCTTGGTCCTGGGTCACTGGTGGGCTGGATTGTTACTGCAAGGGCCGCTGCCGCAGCATGTCTTTTGGATTTCTTTCACATTTGCTTAAAACTTGGTTCTTCGATGGAGTTCTGCACAAGGAAGGGAAACAGCGTGATACAGAAAAATATATAGCAAAAGCCAATATGAAAGAGTTATATTGAATAATCAAATATCATAATGAAATTGCCGCAGATAGGATCTAAGTGGAAATCTTGGCATAACTGCTTCATTAATTGGCCACTTCACCCATCAATCATAATAAGGGAGCTTTTAAGTATTTTTCATAACATCCATATGATTCAAGCGTGGCTTGGATTTTGGTAGCTAATCACATTTGATGATTAGTGATGTGAACGAGAAGATTTTAATATATAGCCCAAAATATCGTTTAATCACCAAAGGCAGTATAATGCATTGCAATCTTGAATATGCTTCGAAACACATGTCGTGATTAAATGCATTGCAATCAGGATAGGGCTCCGATCACTTTATTTATGTCATTGCAAAATCGTCGATAGCCGATAGCAATATGCATCATCGCATCGGGAGTTTTAAAGGTGTCACAGTTAATGCATTGGTTACCACAGCCGATTGCCAATAGCAATAGCTTTTATTGCGTCGGGGAATGGAAGGGGGTGCCTTTTAAATGATGGACTTTGCCTTCCTCCGATATCCGATAGCGATTTTCCTTTTCAGATCGGAGTAATCCAATGGGCCCTTATACATGTTTTTCTTATTATTGCGATATGCGATCTTGCAATCGCTTTATCGTAATAATAAAAAGTTTTATGATTTATTTAAAAGACCCATTTTATCATTATTTGAAAAGGTGTATCATATTTTGGTTGGACCTTTTAATGAGGGTTTTTTCTAATAATGAGTTAATACCAAATTATTCACACATCTATGTTTAAAAGGGACCCATTCATTTTTTAGAAAAATTTTATGAAATGGAGGGTTGTTGTATAGCACAACTATTAGCGATTCACTGGGAGAAATAGTTATCTTTGGGGAAAGTTAGAATACTAAACTTTTTAAATCTGAAAATCTTATCTGAGTGAAAAATTCTAATATAACTAGGCAAACATAAATTCTGAACAAAATGATAACTATTTTTGTTATTCTCTTCTCATGTTACAATTAAATACATTTGATGTTTAAAATTAACCTTAATTGGTTGATAATAATAAAACAAAAACTTTTCTATCTTAGCTTTATAATGACTCCTTTGTCATAGGTAGAGCCTCTACTACCAGCAGACGTCTATAGTCTCGACAGGGATACCTTTTCACCATTTGATTGTTCATTATCCCATCTGTTTCAGAGTATAATTAGAAAGAATGAATCCAAAAATATGTTTTCATATTTTTGTATCATTTTCCTTTCTTTTTTGTTTTTTTTGTCAGATAAAAATCCATTATCCTGGTTTGGTAGCCAGCTATGTGACAATGCCATTCACTGGTTGTAATTTAACTGAACAAGATGGCTCATGATGAGACCCCTTGTCTTATAATTATAAGCCATTACCCTGTTTTGATATGAAATATTGGTAATGTCAGTCGAATTATTTCCCTATGATCATGGTAAGCAGGATTGTAATAAGACCTCTTATCTTTATATCAAATATATTTTAAAAATACACTCTGAGTAATTATAATTCTTGATGAATGGGATGAACAATTTTCTCCTTAAGAAAAGATGGATGACATGAGTTGAAGATGCTAAGATTGAATCAGTATTTGTTTTGTATTTTTAACTATTTTCAGGCTGCTTTAAAAACATCAAAATGATTTACCGTACTTATAATCTTTGAGAAGAGTTTACAAAAATAAAATGGGGTTTCAGAATCTAAATAAACCTAGTTTTGCAGAGATTTTCCTTTCATTTAAGGCTTCCATTTTAAAAGAAAATATCACTACTGTTCCTTTTAAGAAACTTTTTCAATATAAAAAAATAATGGTTGGCTAACTTTATTTTTCTACAATCTAAAAATCTTAAGCTATGTACAAAAATTTAGCTGAAAATTGAATATTTACAGGGGAGAAGGGGTTACCTCCTCAATTGAAGAAAATTTTCAGGATAAGGCCATTAACAGGAAGAGAGTCTCTCTTTCCTGATAGATCTTGCAGGATGAAATTAGAAGGGCCTATCTTATCATTGATTTGAAATGGTCCAAGCCACATTTTTTGGAACTTTTTGTGTTTTCTTTTATCCTCATGGGCCTTGTCCCACTTCAAAACTAGATCACCAACTTGTAATTGTTTTGAACTGGTTGAAGTTGTATAGAAAGATGACTTGATCATTTGCTAATGTTTAGCATATATGATTCTAGCTTTTTCCCTTTCTTCTTCTAGTTTCAAAATTTGATCGTGTCTTAGTTGAATAAAAGATGAGGGACTTTCTTCAATAAATTGCACTAAAGCTAAGGATGGAAGCATTAAGTTGGCTGGTATGACAACTTCCTTTCCATACACTAGATTGAATGGTGAAGTGCCTATAGAGGCTTTTTGAGTTATTCTATCAACCCATAGTACAAATATCAAAGATTTATGCTAGTTTTTATGATTCTGTTCAATGGTTTGCTTAATAATTCTAATAAGGTTTTTATTGGTGGATTCTACTAAACCATTACCCTGGGGATAGTAATTTGCAGAATACCTCAATTTAAATCCCCTTTTGATAGAAAACTAAAACATAGAATTTCTAGAAAAATAATATGCATTATCAAAAACAAGAGCATTCGCGACACCAAACCTGGTAATAATGAATTGGTCTATGAATTCCATAATTGCCTCAGAGTTCGTTGTTTTTAAAGGAACTGCTTCAACCCACTTGGTAAAGTAATCAGTGGTAGTAAGGATATACTTATGCTATTTGGATGAATGTGGAGTGATTTCTCCAATGATGTCCAATCCCCATTGCTCAAAGGGTTGTTCAATGTTGACTGGTTGCAAAGGGAAAGCTGACTTTCTTTGTCTTCCACTAGATGTTTGACAACTTTGGCATTTCCTTACATATTCATGAGTATCTGTGAACAAGGTGGGCCAATAATACCCAGCATGAATGATTTTGTGAGCTATTGTGTCAGCTCCATAGTGTCCTCCTACCGGTCCATCATATAGTTCCTACAAAAAATTTTGTGCTTCAGGTTTTTCTAAGCATATTAACAAAATTGAATCATAATTTTGTCTAAACAATACATCGTCTATAATTGTGAAGTTTTTTTCTTTCAATATAATGGCATGTTTGTTTTTATAGGAGAGATTAGAAGGAGTGTACCCATTTTTTAAATAGAAAATCAGATCTGCATATTGTGATTGAGGATCTGTAGTACTTATCTGATTGATTTCTTCAGTCTCCTCTGTACTTTCAGGTTCATGAATGTTGGATGCTCCTGCTAACAATCTGCAAAAACCTTGGCCTTTGACAATCCATGCTGGCTTGATTTCCAAGTCATATTCTTGTAATGTTGTGACCCAATTTGCTCTCTTTTCTCCTAATTCCCTTTGAACTAGTAATTGTCTTACTGTTGAAAAAGGAACTATAACTTTTGTGTGAGCTTTTAAGAGGAAGGGTTTGTAGTGTTTAATGGCTTTGTATACAGTGAAGGCTTGTTTTTCAACATCCAAATAATTTAGTTTAGCACCTTGAAGATTTGAGCTATAAAATGAAATTGGTGCTTCCAAGTTTTGATCATTAACCTGAGTCAATACTGCTGCATATGATGAAGCGGATGCGAGGGTATATAATATGAAATGACTAGAAAAATTGGGAGTGCTTAAAGCAGGGGCATTTATTATTGATTTTTTGATGGAATCAAATGCCTCTTTTTCTTGAGATCCCCACTTGAATACTGAATTTTCTTAATCATCATTTATAATGGTAAAATAATCTAGTAAAAATATGAACGAACCTTTTAACAAAATTAATTTGACCCAAAAATGACTGCATGGATTTTTTATTATGAGGAAATGAAATTTCAGAAATCTCTTTAATTCTATCTGGGTCAATATAGATACCATCTTTTGAAGCATTGAAGCCTAAAAGCTTTCCTTGATTGAGAGAAAAAAAGGACTTCTTTGGATTAAGGGATAAACCATACCTTCTACAACATTCAAAGATTTGTTTTAAATCATGCAAATGATTGGACCTTTTCTTGGAAAATACAGTAATATCGTCTAAATAAACAACTATTGATTTATTAAGCAATCCTTTGAATGTTGTGTCCATTGCTCTCTGAAATGTAGCTCCTACATTGATAAGTCCAAAAGGCATTTTCTGGTAAGCATAAGTTCCCCATTTAGTTCTAAAGGTAGTTTTAAGCCTGTCATCAGGATGAACCAAAACTTGGTTGTATCCGGAAAAACCGTCTAAAAAGGACATTAGTTCAGAACCAGCTACTGAATGTAGTGTTTGCTCCATGATAGGTAAAGGGAAGTTATCCTTTTGGCTCGCCTTATTAAGATTTCTGAAATCTATGCAAATCCTGATGTCATCATTCTTTTTCCTTACTGGCACCATATTGGAGACCTAGTTTGAATGTCTAACGGGAAAAATTATCTTAGCCTTTAAGAGTTTATTTAATTCAGTCTTTATTTGACTCTCTAGGTTAGGATGAATTTTCCTCAACTTTTGTTGCACGGGTTTTTGTTCAGACAACATTGGAATGGTATGTTGAATAACTGATGGATCGTATGTTTTTAAATCATCATATTTCCAAGCGAAAACAGATTTATTTTTTGTTAACAACCTAATGAATGCTGTTCTTTCTTCTAAAGAAATTCCTAGTCCCAAATTGATGTTTTGAGGATTTTCCTTAGTACCTAGGTTTATCAATTCGAATCTTAAAGTGGAACTCTGGATTTTTGAATTGGCCACTTGTTTAAACCTGTCTTTAATATCATAAAGATATTCAAGCTTGACTATTGGTTTTGGTATTGAATTTTCCTCTTGCTTTTCTTTCATTTGCAAGTCATGATCATTTTCATCAATGATTTGGTCATCATAAGACTTATCAGAGGTCAAGAAGTTTAGAATGTCTTCATCATGGTTGAATACTCTCCAATTGGTGACATTATCAGGAATTGATGGTCTAAAAATTAACTCAACTGAAAATCTATCTGGATTGTAATTTTCGGATGGAAGGAGTTTGGAAGCAACATTAGCTAGAAGGTCTACTGCAAAATTTTGAGATCGAGGGATGGGAGAAATATTGAGTGCTAAAAATTTAGAAATGAGTTCCTGTACTAAAGACTGATAGTGTTTAAGATGACCAGAAAGGCAATGAATTGCATTTCTAACCTGTTTAATGACAATCTCTGAGTCACCAAACACTTTCAAATATTGTACTTTGAGACTGATTGCTTTATAGAGTCCTTGGACCAGGGCCTCATACTCAGCTGTATTGTTTGTGCATTCAAATTCTAGTCTACATGATAACATAGTTTTTTCTCCATCAGGGCTAACTAAAATACATCCTGTTCCTGCACCTTCACTAGTTTTAGAACCATCGAAATATAGTGACCAAAATAAAGGTTTATCAATAATTTTATTTACAGTTCCCTCGGAAATATTAACACATCTTTACCTATCAGTTTGTGAAAAAATTTCGATTTGAGATGTGAAATTATTAACTGGGAAAGGAGATGGTTAGGCAGTAAAATTACCAAAAAATGATTCAGATGAATAATTCCCCAAAATATTGTTATTGAATGCTATTGGTTGATTTTCTTGTTCAAATTTAGTGATAGTATGGGTCATGTGTTTTTCCCGATTGATTTTGATCTTATTTGGCTTGCCTTTATAAGGGAGCCACATATATAATCATGGAGTTTTTCAGACCAATCTCTGCTTAAGATTAACCCATAGAATTCAGGTATATCAATCATCAAAATATCAATTCTTTGAACCACTCTAGGGTTAGATAATAGCCTAATAGTTACTGAGTTGATTTCCCCTAAAACCTGGACCTTAGTTCTATCCAACTGTACAATATGAATTGTAGAATTTTGGGGTTCAATGTTTAGTTTTGAACAAACTGAAGCTGGCATTATGTTAGAGGAATCCCCTGAGTCAATCAAACAGTTGTGTAGATTTCTATTATAGATCTCATAGGTTAAGAGGAAAGGAGGTGTATGAGAATTTGATCTATCCCCAATTAAGACCGCATCAGTAGCTTCCACTCTACCAGAAGGTGGTTGGCCTGAATCATTGACAGCCTTGGACAATACAGAATTAGGAAGAGGTGAAAAAGGAATGGCATGTAACTCTTTAAGGAGTAATTTTTGCTGATGTTTGAGTTTGCTAAGTTCAAACATAGTTATATTTGCCTTAGTCTTCTTCATATCTTCGATAATATTGTAGTCCATAGAATCTGATACTACCAATGTCTTAGATGTTGAAGGTAGATTTGAAGATGAAGGTTGATTTTGGGATGGTATCGTTGTTGCTTTCTTTACGGGAACCTTTTCTTTGGTAGTAGTGGAACCTGCATTCCTTTTCTTGGAAGTTGCCTGAAGAGGTTCAAGAGTACCTTTACTCCTAGTAGTCACAGGGAAAGCTTCTTGTTCGTTTTCGGTATTAGAGTTAGGTAAAATTAAATCCCACATTCCATGACATTCAACAGTTTCTTCTTGCTCTGGTTCTTCAGATGATAAGACTGTTTCATCTTCTTCGTCTTCTTCAGGATCTGAATCTGCATTAGATATAGCATTTGGTGGCTTTGGTTCAGGTTTTTTGAAATTTCTAAATGGCCTTTTTGTTGAAGTTTCAGCTACTTGTTTTTTGATTTCAACCATTTCGTTGGACATAGTCTTGAGGACCTTTTGTAAATCTTCCATATCATATGGATCCTTAGGGGTTTTCTTCTTTGAATCATCCTTAAAAGAAACATTTTTGGATTTCCTATCTTCAAGAGCAGCTTTCTTTTCTAAAGAAATAATATGTTTTTCTACGGAGAGTGCCTCTTTCATGTTTTCAGCTAACGTTGGTTTCGTAGCCATGTCTACGAAAATAGCTATATTTGATTGTAGGGCAGTTATATACCATTCGCTTCTGATTTGCTCACTTGGTTTAGAGGCAGTTGGATTCTTATTCAAATGTTTGTTGAATCGTGAGTTGAATTCCTTGATAGATTCTTTACATTCTACCCTAAGATTGGCGAGATCATTATTTAATGTTGCTAAAGTCATCACCATACTTAGTAAGAAACTATTCTTGGAAAATATTCCAGCTAGTGATGGATCCAGAGGGCAGGGAAAAATACCAAGATCCCGCTGATCCTTGTAAGGTATAAGGGAAAAGCCTAACTACAATATCTTCTTCTATCACTCCTTTTAAATTAACTAATAACATGAAATTGTTAATATGTTCTTCAGCTTGTGTTCCCACATCTAGATTAAATTTGAGTAACCATTTTTCAGGAGAATCAGGTAATGGATGTAATGGTGCAGGCATATTGACAACACCAGGACTATTCCATGGATTCTGAGCCATTGAAAAACTGATAGCAGATGAAATTCCAGATGTTTGAGAAGGAGTGGATAATGAGGATTGACTAGGTTGGGATGTTGAAGCTGATGATCCCTGTTGAACAACAATATGTAATGGAGGAGTGGATGGCTGACTTCGCACTAGAGAAAATGAAATGGAGGATGATGATGAAAAAGATTCACTCTCAGATCCTTCAGTATTATTTTCTGGCCTTTTTCCTTTGGTTAAAGGCAATTCAGTTGGCTCGATACTGAGCTTCCCACTTTGAAGTCTGGTGAGAAAGTGAGGTATATTGAATTGCGAAGTTTGACTGCCTTGAGATACTTCAGATTTCTGGCGCGATATTGAAAAGCCTTGAAGTCTATGGATGAGAGACTAAACTTCAGGAGACTCAGTATCTAATCGTTTTGAAGTATGGTGGGTTTGAGCAGTGGTAGTTAACTCCTCTTCTTCTCGTTTGAACACTGGAGTTCCAGCAGGCAACCAAGAGGTACGAGGTGAGGTGGAGGGAGATTTACTCTCAAAATGGGTTATTGGTTTGGATTTTCTCGCCATTCATAGTTCATGCCCTCCTTCTAGCGCCAAAAATGTTGAAGCCTCGAAGATCACTGCAACAACATCGGGGATAACCACCCGGTCCGGACCTTAAAGGCAACTCCTTTTCCGTTTGGTGTGGTGGCTCCGACTGGATATAATGGGACCAATTTCCCAATGATTGATAAATGAGTTGGATAAATCGTTGGTTTTCTGATATTTAATGATAATGGATGAATGTTTTTAATCTAAAAGTAAAATTATAAACAACTATTCTATCCTGGGAAATTTCTGATATTAGTGTAACTTTTGATAGTCTTTATTCACGCACAGGAATATAGATGACTCTCTAGGTAAATAAAGATGTTTATTTGTATAATAATTTCCAAATCCAAATAATTGAGCAAAGCAATTATGCAAGCATTATTACACTATTCTTTTATATATATATCACAAAACATATATATGATTGCAAAATGACAGTCCTCAAACATTCAACAGTGAAAAGTACAAGGATTGCTGTTAAAACACATATATATATTCAATGATAGTAAAATTCAAACAAATGCTGATTCATATAAAGGAATAACACAAGAGCATAGTGTCACGCGGAATGTGTCGATCTTGCAGACAAGACTGACCTCCCTAGTATCCGAAGATATCTAATGACAAGCAAGACAATCAAAAACTATCTTTCCCTAAATATGCAATACATAACCAAACCAAACAGGTGTTTAAGGCCTACCTTGGGTCCAATGCGAGTTTGTGGAAGCCTTAGTTCTTTGATCCAAATGAGCTCCTCTTTGTAGCAAACCTGCATACACAAACAAGCAAACAAATTAAATAGCACCTGAAAAGCCAAAATCATAAAGCATATCCATCATAATGATCAAGGAATTTATGAAACAATTGACATAAGACAATTTGTTGAGAAAAATGAATCTGATTGTATTAATTCAAATGAAAGAAGAAATTTACAACATGTGCCTTGATGCTGT
>Ga0139314_100230_pt1 | contig 13336 bp, 11 predicted proteins | sample In2P11_FD_99376 | JGI IMG/M metagenome (GOLD analysis project Ga0139314, IMG submission 99376)
AGATAGAGCTTCACCCATTAAACCATTCGATCTAGGCGCAGAAACTGATTGTGCTGTCAACCCTCAATTTCACAAGAGCAATTAGCGGCCCTAGCATTACTGCTACAATTTCTTTATTTATACGAGAAGAAGAAAGGGTTGGCTATCGGGTAGTCAACAGAGAACTGGAGTTATTTCCTAGACGAATGGGACGAGTGGATCTCCTATAAAGTAAACTAGCCTGAAGGGGTCTTTTCCAGCGGTATTTGGAGTGGTAGCGAATCGATGGATTGTGAGCCAAGAGACAGAGGCACCTAGGGATATTCAGGGAATCACATAGTAGTTGCTCATCCAAAGTAAAGGTATTAGGGGCGATAAGTCCAAGAGCTGGATGTTTTGAAATCCCAAGTAGAGCGTAAGAGAATAACTATAGAAATCTGTGATCACTAGAAGCTATACAAGGAGAATTTATAGCACTACGATCTTCCATCCGCTTCGCCTGCCTATATTTAGATATTCCTTGCCCCCCGGAGGGAACAAGCGGCTTCGCACCTTTCTTTCATCTTTCAAACTAGAAAGAGCGTCAGCACCGGATTGAGTACTTTCTTCTCTGCGCACTAGTTAGTAGCCTGTCCCGAAGAGTGATCCCACTCCCAATCAATAGTGCCAATGCCGTGAGGTAGTTATTAAATGGCACGTTCCAGAATCTTCTGCATTTGCAGTGCACTTCCTTCGATCTTGCTCTCATGCTTTCAAAGAAGGGCAACTCAATTTCCTATGTAGGCTGGTAGATAAGTGGGAGTAGTCCCTTCCATATGAATTGGATGGATTTAGTTTTCCATTCAAAAAGTACGTTTTATCATGAAAATCAATAGGCCATAGGAAAGGAATCGCTCAAAATGCCTTGTTTTTTGTTTGGGCCAGTCTTGACCTATGGATTTCCCGCTTCTGATCCCTGGGTTCTTCTGAGCTCAAGTAGAAGGCAGCTAGCTTTATAGGAAAGGGCATATACAGAAGACTAAAAGGCTGCTAAACCGGGAGCGGCTGTTCAACAGGAAGGTCTAGATTCGCTCATTACGGAGAAATAAAGAAAACAAGCGCCACAGACAGAAAGAGGCCAAGCGTTCATTCATTCAGTTCAGTCCATGTCACAAGTCCAGTAGTTAGTTCCGTATCTAATACGTCTCACAAGGAGTGAAGCAGCGCTCAATCAGATTGTTCGGATCTTGCCCGTTGAGAAAGACTTAAGCTGCTCAGCCTGCTAGTTTGCATACTCGACTCTTTCATTTGAAAAGGGAAAAGAACATATTGTTTTGAGAATCCCAACCTCGGAACTATATCCTTACCTCATCTGATTCCAAAGTAGTGAGGTATAGAAGTGTGCCATTACAACTAAAAGGTTGAAATCCCTCACCATATGAATAGTGAGTGACCCCTAAAGAATATAGGGTGAGGTAACGAACGCTCGACCCCCGGGAGAGGGCCCTTCTTCTCGAAGCCTAATTAGTAACTGTGCGCTCTAGTTCTTTCAAAAGGATCTCTCGGCTCAAAAATGGCAGTGTAGGAACTTAATTACCGATCCCTGAAGGGAGGAGAACTACCTTTTAGGAATGGAGGCAAGGTCGCCCTGCAGGGCCGACCACATCTTTCTATCTCTATCTCCTTAGTAGTCGACCCGCTTTCATGCCCTTCGTGAGACAGACCGGATGAACTGCCTATTTGTGTGGGTGAATAAGGCACCCAAGTCATGTTGTTCAAGCGCTAATCTTATATAGCTATTTTACCTTAGGCCACTCTTTATCAATATAGAGGGACGAACTTCACTTTAGCTAGCCGAAGCCAGGTGCAGTTCCATCCAATTCCGTATTCTGCACTCCTTGCTGAGTAACTCCATTCCCTGCTCGGATCTATACTAGTTGGCAACTTATACTTTCACTTTTGAAGCGATCAGGCACTAACTTCAGCGTTATCAGCTTAGGTTTCGGCTTCATTCACAAACTACATGTATCTTCTTGACTTGCCCGAAACAGCTGTTTTCGTGAGTTCATCCGGTTAAAAGAATGAGGCACCAAGCATGTTACTTATCTTGTTAAACTAAGCCAGGGGTTCAGAATAACAATACTAGCAATGCGCCATCTGGAACGATAGGGGCAGCAACAGGCAGTTTAGCAAATGAACAAGCCTTACTAGATGCAAGGCAAAGTACCAGCACAACTGTTTCTCTTTCTACTGTTTCTTTCTATGTGGGATTAAGTTAAGCATTTCCCTACTCTGGACTGGCAGAAACAGGCTCCGACCTCATCATATCAAATATAGTTTTAGGGGACTCACCTACTTGTACTTTTCGATTTCTTGTTAGGGATCTCAAAGCCCAAACATTTTGTATTCGAACTAAACTGCAGAGGGGCTAGATGCTACCCTCGCTCAACTCGAGACCAGGTTTCTTTTCTCTAAAGTGATAACATGAGGAGCGTTTACGTCACTCGGAAGTCCAGTTGAAATTATAAGGCTTAGGCGACTTGTCAATCTGGATTCAATCAAAAAATATGGCGATGTGACAACTTGTTAGTCCGTTTTGGGACCTCTTTTTCACGCAAAGCGTAAGGCAAGGGCGCTATTTATAGCGCCTTGGTGATATAGTTGAGCTCTAAAGTAGCAGATCTCAAGCAGTGCCTCCTCGTTGTAGCATTCTCAGATGGAAACACGAGTTGATCCCATAGAGAGAGAGGATAGTTCCAAAGGGGCTCGGCTGTGAAATAAAGAGTTATACTAAGCCGTAGTTGACCAACCTAAAACAGCTTATGACCCCCAATTAGATTCTCTTTTGGGCCGGTGAATCAGAGGGCTTTAAAAGAATTCATGTTGGGGACCCGAAGTGACCGGCCATGAGTCTAAAAGGCCCTTCTACTATTATTTGATTTGTGGTTCGGGGATATTAAATACCTGATATGAAATGTTCAGGTGAGGGGTTTAACCCGAGCAAAAAAGACAGTAAAGGCGGCAACTTCCTCTCCTCTTCAATTTACTTATTGGGTGGGGGGGCTTATGGTCGAGCCCCCTAAAGGGTCCTTATCAGTCGAGCCCCCTAAAGGGTCCTTATCAGTCGAGCCGATGGCGGCCTTATTAGTCGAGCGTGCTACGCACCCTGTCGGTCCTCTCTTTTGGGGCAGGGGGTGCTTATTTGGTGAGGGGCCCCAAAAGAGAGTTGTTCGTCTCCTCACACGTTACCTCACCCTCTCTTTTTAGTCGAGTGTGCTAACGCACCCTTATGGCAAGCGTTTGAATTGAAGCAGCTACTATTGGATGGAAAGCGAGACATCTTCCTCAAAGAATTATGGCTAATCTACGTGAGGTGAGAACTGGCGCTTTTATCCTAGTGGAACGATTGAATGCACTTATATAAGTAATAAGACATATAGAATGCCAGCTATCCGACTATCCGAGAGGGGAAGGAAAGAATTATGGTTTCTCAAGCAACCAACATATGGATTAAACACGGTATTTCGAAACAAACCCAACACGTCTTAGCCCAGGTATTCTTTTAGGTATTGAGTTATAAGGAATAGGCACTATTAGGATATCGGGTTGCCCTATGAATCATTCTCTTGTGGACTACTCAAATTAGCTTGAAGGTGCAGCCCAATTTCTTTATTGGCGCTCTTCTTATCTTGATCTTCAACCTAAAAAGAATATACCATAGGAGAAAACTCTCCCCTATCATTGGTTGCCTGCTTGCGCTTCCTCCCACTCCGTCATGTCTTTAGCATCTTGTTTTGGTTGTCCTTTATACCAAATGGATGTATATACAACATTTTTGAATGGTGTGATTGAAGAATAAGTATACATAAATTAGTCAAGAGGTTTTGAGGGGTGATATACCCATGTTTGCAGGTTGAAGAAGGCTCTTTATGGGCTGAAGCAAAGACCACAGTCCTGGTACTCCAGGATTGATGAGTACTTACTGAATTTGGGCTTTTCCAAGATTTGTGCATATTCTACACTTTCTTATTTCTTTTATAAATCTGATATGCTTGTCTTGGTCCTATATGTAAATGATCTTATTCTTATAGGAAGTTATGACCAACTCATTGTGTGGTGAAAGAATAAGTTAGCTAGATAATTTGACATGAAGGTCCGGAGGGTCTTGCGCTTCCGAGTGCAAGGATATCGGTTTGCTGCATTACTTTTGGGTCTAGAAGTTTTGCAGGGTGCAAGTGAAGTATTCCTTGGGCAAGGGAAGTACACTGTGGAGATCTTTCATATATTTCCAAATCTGAAGTTCACTTTTGATGATAATTGATATTTGGTTGATCCTACTTTGTGTAGGCAATTGACCAGGTCCCTTATGTACCTTGTGAATACCAGTCCGTATTTATGTTTATCTGTAAATACATTGAGCCAGTTTATGGTTGAACCCCGACAGTCTCATTGGAAAGCTGCCAGGCATGTGCTTAGATACTTGAAGGGCACAATTCATTATGGCATGAGGTATGCAGGAGATGGTTAGTGGTTACTCCATGGATTTGTTGATTCAGATTGGGCAGGAGATGCAAGTGAATGGAAGAGCACTTCCAGTTATTGTTTTAGTTTGGGCACAAGTATGATATCCTCGTTCAATGGGAAGCACGCGACAGTTGCACACAGTTTAGCAGAAGCAGATTAGAATATATATATATTGAAAATGCTTCTGCTATTATCTAAAATAACAAGTAAGTACAACAAAGATAGTTACATTATACAGACAACAGGGGAACCGAGAAAGTATCGGTCCATGAAAGCTAGAAGGGCCCTCATATGGGCCTGGGACCCCCAGGGAGGGACTCGATAGCTAGTTGTGAAACCATTTGGCTTTGTAAGTTGGTATAAGAGTTGATCGATCATTTGTTGGAGCCTACTCTTATTTCCTGTGACAATTAGAGTTGCATCAGGCTCTTTTATAATCCAGTTTTTCATGACCGCTTCAAGCACATTGATATATGGTACCATTTATTGAGAGACATAGTACAAAAGGGAGAAGTTGTCCTTGATCATATTCCTACTGATTTGCAGGTGGCTTATATTCTGATGAAGCCCCTCACCATATGAATAGTGAGTGACCGATGGCGGCCCCCCTCTCAAATAAGTAACTAAAGGCAGTCGAGCCGATGGCGGCCTTATTAGTCGAGCGTGCTTACGCACCCTGCCGGTCCTCACCATATGAATAGTGAGTGGCTCCGCCCCTAAGTAATAAATATAGGGCCCTAGTAAAGGAGAAGTTTGACATGTTGAGGGATAAGCTTGGTTTGGTGGAGAACACGTTCCTCGCCAAATCTGTGGTGTGTGGTGTGATGACTGAAGAAGGTTGGCCAGTGCCTGGCCCGACAAGATAATAGTTTGACCTAGGAGAATCATTTATAGCAGTGTGATGTAAGCAGTCTGGCTAATCTAAGACATATAGGGGAAGGGGTACGTGTAGTGAAGGTGTTATGTGTTGTGGGCATTAAGAAAGGTAAGGGTAAGGGTTGGTTGATCCGGTCCCATCCCGTAGAAGTCTATAGCTGTACCTATAGCTGTCCCTCCAAAGATGAATTAATCAAGATAGGGCAGGTATAGTCATTCAGGTGGGTAGGTTGTGTGTACTGAAGGTAAAGGTAAGGTTGTGTCATGCCATCCCATCCCGGATAAGTTAATAGCTGTCCCTCCTAAGGGCCCTATATTATTTAGGGGTCACTCACTATTCATATGGTGAGGGATTCTTCATTAAAGTGGTACTAGGTATAAGGCAGGTATAGTTATTGCAGGTGAGTAAAGTGGAACCAAGGGAAGGTAGGGGGGTAAAGAGTTCATAGCATGCCGTACCCTCCTATTCCTGGCTGAAGTACCAGGTTGGTGCATAAGTAAGCAGGTAAGTGAAGGGGCGTAGCGATCAGCGGTTAGTGAAGCAGGTGGATCAGTGGTAAAAGTGAAGTAAAGGTTCGATAGGGTAAAGGTGAATAGCAATATGTAGTTATACCGTGGTACCAAAGTAAGATTTCTTTAATCAAGTGTTGTTGAACACCCGCCCGTGAATGCTCTGTTGAAGCCCATCCAATATGGTAAGTGAAAGTCAGTGGTCTATCAAGGTTTGTTAATACGCCACGCCCAGGTTGTTGAACCAACCCTTCGTTCGCTATAGGGATAACGCAACTAAACCTTCTCATCAACGGCTAGCTACTGAAATTAGGCCTATATAAGGTGCGCTAGCAAAGGAAGGGTCTAAATGCCTGCCTAGCAACTCAAAGATTCATGAGGCAAGTGTTCAGGGCTAACAGGTCTAGGTCTTCCGGTGGGTGAGGTATTGTGTAAAGGCAGTAATAAAGGGAGGTTCTGGGTAAGCTTTTCAAATCCCGTCCGAATACCCACGCACTAAGCGATTCATGAAGTTCATGGTATAGGGAGACCAGGTATAGTTATTCGGGTGGTAAGGTTGTTTCATGCCATGCCATGCCGTATAAGTATCTAGTTGTACGTATCTCCCTACTAAGTCTAAATTAAGAAAGTTTTTTTTGTTGTAGAACGCCCACCCGTGCAAAGCTCTAAGTGGAGGTAATAGAGCAAGTATATAAAGGGTTTTGAATCCGCCCGCCAGCAGCCAGGTTGTTGGTAGCACAGTTAAGTCAACCCATTACATGAATGAATCGTGTAGGCGTAACATATAAAGGTCTAAGCCGGAGTCTGCTGGTTGTAGTTCCTTCAATCCAAGGAGGCAGTTCCAACGATCCCTCCCTCCCACAACTAACTGAGCTGTCTAATTAGCTGTCTAAAGGAAAGATATCGCAGGTACTCCAACGGATTCTTTATTATTCAAAATTTCCCTTTCATGAAGTTTCTCTATAATTCCCGGGATGGAATCGATTGCTGGGCGGGGATACTCGCTTGGGCCGCTTGGCTTGACTACTCCGCTTGGATGGCCCGGGCTACTCCATAGGGCTACTCCTTCTAAGCTACACGTAGAGGTACACGATCGATGAGAGGTTACACATTGAGGTGCGTTTACACGTTGAGTACTCAGAGATAACACGATGAGGTACACGTAGAGGTAGGTTACACAATGAGGTTTCCACAATGAGGTACGATGAGGTTGGTTACATGATAAGCTTCGAGTTATGCATGAGGTACTATCGACGATATGCATGAGCGATGAGGTACAATCCATGCATGAGTATTCAGTGAGTTACAACGTAGAGCTATAGCCGCACACACCACACGGTATAGATTTTTCTATTTTTATATACACTCAATAGCGTTGATTAAGAAAGTCCAATTAGCACGAGGCCCTAGTTTATCCCGATTCACATAGCACGAGTCCCATAGCACAATTAATACCCATTCCCGCATTCAGTCCGCGAGAGAGCCGGGAGAACGAAGCATCAATTAATCTTTTACTATGCTCACTAGACTAACCATCAGACAAGACCAATTACTGCTATGGGACAAATAGCATTCTTAACTCGACATAGATTCTGTATTCTCCTTGTCCTTGGTAGTTATGGTCACTGCTCGAATTACTATTAGCGCTTGCCCGCTCACATCCTACCGACCAGAGGGACCAATTGTCACATCCTTTCAACCAACCAGAGGGACTTTCATTTACAGATTAGGTCAGTCGCAGAGAGAGAGGAAAAACCCTAGCCCGAGTCAGGTCAAATTAGAGTTTGTTTCCCTTGCACTTGTATTACGACCGCCCTATCAAAGTTGGTTGTGGAGATGTCACTACCCATTTCTTTAGTATTTCATGCACTGGCCTCTTCTCAACTCAGTATTTCTGACTCTTGGGAGTAATGAGCACCTCTTTGCCATCTCATAGGAGGATCCTCGGTATGGTGAGATTTTGGTTTTTTTTTATGCACCCAAAAGTTTGGTCCCCACCTTTCATAAGACGATCGATGACATATACATCACCATGCTTATCTATATATCCTCAGTAGTAGTTTATGATATTCTTAGTTATAGTCCCTTGCACCTAACTCTAGGTGGGCTCAACCATCCTCCCTAAGGTCGGGGTTCTTTCGTCTATGTCCTGTCTCTAAACTTCGCTTCGCCTCAGTTGATACTTCGTCCCTCAACAAGATATGAGATACCGAATTGACTATCCATCACTACCGAAAGCACTATGATATATGCGCCTTATGATGAGCCATGATACGTTTAGTTTATGAACGATGAGAATTGCTAGTAGCTTGTAGGGTGGCCTATCGAAAGTCAGTAGTGGAGATTACTACCGTGGATTATTTATTGGATAGCCTATACCAACCCAGGACCATGACCATAGGTTTTTGATTGGATAGCCGATATTCTTTCTTGGATAGAGAGCCTAAAGCAAGGACCATCACCATAGATCACTAAGTTTACCAAGCAAGAGATCAGTAAGTTTACCAAGCAAGCGCAACCAATTCATTATCAGGTGAATGTGCATATCGCTATTCCCCACTTCGTTATGTTTGAGGGGGGATCAACCATTCGTGTCATCTCATGACATATCCTGAAAGGTGAACTTCGCAATACCTCTTATATTAGATTCTCGTCATATCGTAATCCATTTCACCCGACCCTTCTCATTTTCACTCGGTATTCCAACCAAGCATAGAAACTCAACCTACTATTAGCCAGGCATACCACCTAATCACACCTTACTTACTCGCATGCAAGGCTAAGTAATCTAGGCATGCATCCAACCTCCCTAGCTATAGACCAACCCATAAAGTACCAGGCCGGGTACCTGTCATATTAGGAGATCTCCCTCAATGGAAGATCCTATTATATATTAGATTATATTCTTACATTATTTCGCACAGCGTGCCTACTATAGTATAGCACGGTCTTTTTGATTATGTTAGGTAAGTAACCACCATATTCAGCACTATCTACGACGCATATATAACACCATGCAGCATAATAACTTACCTCACCTTCATTCTTGAGGTGAGGTGAGTGAGCAGGCTCTACTATATTCCCAAAGAGGCGATCCCACGCAACATCTGCCGAAAGCCACATCCACCAAACACGGGAAGAAGCTACCAGGGGACGGGGATAAGAAGCTACGGCACGAATTGCCTCCATGTTGACTGTTATGCCTTCTGTGAACCAATGTCTTCTTTTCTGTTTGCGAACCGATCAATAAGGTACGTTAGTGACTTTTTTAGTTACTTATTTGAGAGGGGCCACCCAATAAGTAAATTGAAACGAAGTCGCTCGACCGAGGTATGAGCCCCCCCACCCAATAAGTAAATTGAAACTCGCCAATAGCCAGTAGTCGCCGATAAGCGAGGTGGTACTTGTCCCCAGGAGGGAGGTAGGTTACGATCACCCCCATAGCAAGAGCGAGGGCCATAGTGATGCAGTCTACCCGCAGAGCGATTGAGCCCGCCCGGTTCACGTACCGCATAGCAAAGCGATAGCGATGGTGATTGCGATAGCGATTGCGATTGATACCGATACGTATAGCGATGGTGGATCCCGATTACCCACATAGCTGATGCCCTGGTGCCGATTCCCACATAGCTGAGGACCTGGTGCCCTGGAGAGCAGGTAGGTGTTCGTGACCTAAACTTCCTGAACTATAGTTAATACCCTTCTTGGCACACATACCCCCCATAATACACACATAGAATTAGATTATATACGTATATATGCTTAGTTATGCCACCGTATAAAAGAAAATATCTAAATAACAGGCGCGTGGCGCATGATGGTTGAAATGGATATTCTCATATATAATGCAAGTGAACGCACCTATACCTTTAAGGCGCCTTATTCAAGAAACTTATCATTTACTATTTTCCATTTAGATCAATCTCGGTTTCATTCGGTCCGAGGAAAATCCCCATCGCGCAAATAGATTTTTGATTTCGAAATATTGGCAGTTCATAAAAATGATCTATGATCAGCAGGATATCATCTTTTGCTGGGCGGGGAGTGGCGATACTTTCTTATCCACGGAAACGGCCTTGAAGGGGCTTCTAACTAACCTGTACGAATGAGTAGGCGCGGTCATACTTCAAGTGGATAGGTCAACTACCAGTTCATCAACGAAGTGGGCAGTAAGGAGGTGAAGAGGCAAGTTGTAGGGCTGGGCTAGAGGGTCTGTATGTTTAGATGGGATGGCTGATTAGAGGGGTAGTACTTTAGCTCTTTGATTCTCTTATATATGTAATTACGCTTTCTTTTTCCCGGAACTACGGGCTTTCTAATTATCTCGAATGATGTATGTATTGGGTCAACTGTCTACTGTTGGGTAAACCCAGTTACCTTCCCAGGAACGTAAAGTGAAAATAGGTAAGTTACCTTTCCAGTGATGTCCCTGGTGTGGCCCCAGGTGCATTAGGGTTAAGGAAGTGAATAACCTTATTCCAGTTAAGGGTAGGTGAAATAAGTGAGTGCCCTTCGTTGGTAAATGGAGGTAATATAAGTGTTTTGGAGTATCTCTCTAAGCTAAGTAATAGTAAAATGACTGAAATATCTGTCTATATATCCTTTAGAAAGAACTATTGAAAAGGGAATGAGTGAGTGGGTGGCGTGATAAGAGGAAACATGCAATGAAAGTGGTACGTGAGGTCGTGAGATCACTGCGCTGGGGTTATAAGCTATCCTGTACGATAAGAGTTTGGCTTATAAGCTATCCTGTTGTACAATAAGATCCTGGGCCATCATCCGGGACCTCGTGCTGCTATTGAGCCAGTTGTATTCCTCCTACGCTTGGTGTTGTTGGAATGGAAGCTGCCAGCTGGAAGCGGTATAGACAGGATAAGGATAGTAGGATTTATACTGACCGAAGGGAAGAAGGATCAATACTGGGTGTTGCGGAACGACAGTGAGTGGGGTATTCTAATACGTGTGACCGAACGATCGTATAAGGTTGAGAAGTGTCCGAACGAAGATAGCAACCTCCTAAGCGAGTTCGTGGGCTGATAAGCTTTCAACCGTAACTCGTGCTAGTTGTCGGGCTGATAAGCCGTTACCGAAAGCAATTTTTGGGCTGATATGCTGTGTACGAACCTGAACCATCGCTAGCTTCAGTTCGTGGGTGATAAGCTGTACCCCAACCAGAGCTATTGGGCTGGGAAGCATCCTTCCCTCGTGCTGCTACTTTATGGGAATGAGACTGATTCAGACTGAGAATAAGCCTACCGTAAAGCAATCTCACCTACCTCTACTTACTGATTCTACTGAACGAAACCTACAAGAAAAAGATCAATAAAAAGACATTGGTCAGTGATCCTCTGTCCAAGCAAGCAATCTAACCTGCCATGCTATCATTAGCCTGCCTACCTCTACTTACTGATTTTACTGACCGAACCTACAAGCAATCACACCAAGCATTCTAACATGCTATGATATCCCAGCAAGCATTCTAAAATGCTATGATATCCCGCCAAGCAAGCTATCTCACATGCCCAAGACCCATTCTCGCTAGCTCACTACTCGCCTACCTCCCCAGCAATTAAGCAATCGCACCTGCCAAGCATACCAAGCAAGATCACCTTCCAAGCAAAGCAAAGCAATCTTACTCGCCTACCCCAAAGCAAAAGCATGAGTGTAAGCAAAGCTTAGCGTTAGCTACAAATAGTTCTTAGCTACAAGGTGGAAATGAAAATAGTGACTGGTCAGCAGCGGCAAATAGTTTGATCCCTCAGTCGATACTAGCCAACCATTATTCAGATTTGATTAGTAGACCGCTCCATCGAATCAATCGGGGAACCTAGTGAGCTATGGAATAATGTGTTGGCGGATCAAAGCAGATCAATTAGTGTACTTCATGCTTACGAGCGGATACAAATCCTTGAGGCAGATTATTAAGTAGCAAAAAGTGGCTATCGAATGTAGGTAGGAATGAAATCCTATCAGTAGCGGGAATATTCAAAATGTTGATATTAGTAAGATGCAGCAACAGAACCTAGTGGTCCGATGGAACAGAAGAAGCTATAGGTAGAACATAAGAGCCAAATGGTGTACCGGAAAAACGAGGTCGATCAGATTATCTCGTCGCAACGGCGAGTGGTGGGCAAATTCCTTTACCAAAGACTGGCATATCACGTTACTCAGTTCGGTAGTATCAATCATGGTTAGCATTTAAGCCCAAAATATCACGATGGGATATATATATTTCTAAGGGGGTTAGGTTACTAACTAGATCAGATGGGAGAGCTTAGTGAGCTATGGATGGAGGAGTCATAGGCGAAGGAAATTAGCTATAAAGTATGGGTGGGACAGAACATGCACCAAACGCAGGGAATAAAGCTCAACTGGGAAACTCCTTATTTACTTATTTGGTGGGGGCCCCTCTAAATAAGCAACCAAACCAGAAATTTCAATTTACTTATTGGGCTCTCAAATAAGTAACTAAAAAAGTCATGCTTACGCATCCTCTCCTCTCGATGGCGGCGATGGCGGCGATGGCGGCGATGGCGGCGATGGCGGCGATGGCGGCGATGGCGGCGATGGCGGCCCTCTCCTCTCGATGGCGGCCTTAACAGTCGAGCACCTAAAGGTCCTTTTGGTCGAGCACCTAAAGGTGATGGCGGCCTTATCAGTCGAGCCTGCTTGCGCATCCTTAACAGTCGAGCGAGAAATCCCTCACCATATGAATAGTGAGTGACCCCTCACCATCGGAATAGTGAGTGGCTCCGCCCCTAAAGAATATAGGGTGAGGTAACGTGTGAGGAGACGAACAACTCTCTTTTGGGGCCCCTCACCAAATAAGCACCCCATACGCCCCAAAAGAGAGGACCCTTTAGGGGGCTCGACTGATAAGGAGAGGAACGCGAAGACCCCCGCCATCGCCCTTTTGGTCGAGCGAGAAATCCCTCACCATATGAATAGTGAGTGACTCCGTCCCTTTTGGTCGAGCGAGAAATCCCTCACCATATGAATAGTGAGTGACTCCGTCCCTTTTGGTCGAGCGAGAAATCGATGGCGGCCAGTCGAGCCCCTACCGGACCTTATGGTCGAGCGAGAAATCGATGGCGGCCAGTCGAGCCCCTACCGGACCTTATGGTCGAGCACCTAAAGGTTAGGGTTTACTTATTGGGTGGGGGGGTCTCGATGGCGGCCTTAACAGTCGAGCACCTAAAGGTCCTTATGGTCGAGCCCCCTAAAGGGTGATGGCGGCCTTATCAGTCGAGCCTGCTTACGCATCCTTAACAGTCGAGCCTGCTTACGCATCCTCTCGATGGCGGCCTTAACAGTCGAGCACCTAAAGGTGATGGCGGCCTTAACAGTCGAGCATGCTAACGCATTCAATTTACTTATTTGGTGGGGGGGGCGGATGGTCGAGCACCTAAAGGTCCTCTTCAATTTACTTATTTGCCCCTCAAATAAGTCAAAAAATGGTCGAGCACCT
>Ga0139314_100207_pt2 | contig 13277 bp, 12 predicted proteins | sample In2P11_FD_99376 | JGI IMG/M metagenome (GOLD analysis project Ga0139314, IMG submission 99376)
GTTAAATCCTTTTCATCTTTCCTTACATCCTGCACACCCCCCGCCGATAAAGTTTGGATGACAAATGAGGGATGAGGAGTAATGTGGGCCATTTGATCTCAGGGGAGTGTGCAGGATGTAAGGAAAGATGAAAAGGATTTAACATCGTGAAGCAGAAAGTGATGGTGGGGTCAAGCTTTCTGGCAGATGTGACAATTTGGTATGGTGGGCGAATGAATGAACGAAGTTAGGATATTCGTAAAATTACATTGATACTTAGGATTATGGTTAATTAAAGCCCATACTATATGCACATTTTTGCAATGTTATAACTTAGGATAAAATCCTTTCATACTCCAATTGTATTCCATTTGTCTACCTACCCTTATCTTTCCCAACATTTTCTCACTTAGTTTTCCGAGTGCATTTAAACTAGCAACTCAATATTTTCCTTTTAATGACTAATCTACTTCTATCCCTTATTTCCTCCATTTGCTTAGATTAAATTGTTGAGCCAATTTTATTTGCTACCTATTGACAAACAATTTAAATCAAATCCAACCATGATTAAACTGTACAATTGGATTGTATGAACTAGTGCAACATTTAAACAATCTGCACACAACCTTTATTTGCAAAAATAAAATAGACTAGGAGTAGTGGCATTTGGATTTGCAACACTTTCAGAGTTTATTGTTTTTTCTTTCTAGCCTAACATTTTATTTTTGCCTTCATTTTTTAGGGCATTTATTCTACCTTTTATTTGATATGGACTCATTCATAAAAATATCCCTAACATTTTTTATTTAATATTCTTTTTGTCCTTATCTTAACTTAACATTTTTATGAAATATATTTTCATTTTTTGACTAATTGATACTAACTAACCAAAACCAAAAAATGCCACAACACAATGATGCTGACAAAGTAAAATTCAAGGTACTAGAATTGGTGGCCATGACTCTAATGGTAGAGGGAATAAAGGACAACCTTGTCCCATTCATAGCCAACATCAATCATGCTTAGGAAATGTATGAAACCTCGTCAAAGTTATTCACTATTAAAAACATTGGTCAAGTGGAAAGCTTGAAGAATGGACTAAGGACAACAAAGATGACTAAAGAAGATACAATGGCCTCCTTCTTTGTGAAGACAGAAAGAATCAGAGATGATCTTTTGGCATTGATGAATTTTTTCTAGACAAAGAACTCGTAATCATTGCTCTATTAGGATTGCCACCTACTTGGGGTGCATTTGCTGCAGGGCTTAACAGTTGGAAGGAAGCACCCACTTTTAAAGAACTACGGACTGCTTGCAGTCAGGAAGAATTGGGTATCTCATTAGTTTCCAATTCTGAAGATGTTTCAAATGCCTACATTTCTCAACATAAAGGAAAGAAATCAAAATGACCAAGGAAGAAAGTTGACATGTCCAAGGTAGAATGCTATCAATGTCATAAGAAGGGTCGCTACAGGAGCGACTGTCCCAACAATCCAAGAAACAAGAAGAGAGAAAGAGGTCAAGCCAATGTTGTTGAAGAAGAAGACCTAAAGAAAGCCAAACTTGAAGAACCTAACATAAGGGACTTACACTACTAAGTCCATTGCTTGTAGCCTTAGATATCTTATTTTATATTTTTGATGTTTTAGAATTTATAGGTTTTTAACATGTTTTTGGAAAAATACATACTTTGTTTTTGCAAATTTATAGGTATCCCTCAAGCTTTGGAGGGAGCCCCCAACAACTCCCGAAGATAAGTATCTCATTTCCTTTCAATTTTTGGTTTCATGTACTCATTTAGTTGTGATTATATTAAATACTAATCATCATTCTCCCTCTATTGTCTTGATTAGGAAAACATCTGCTATATTCTCAAGGATTATGAAAGAGGACCTCTCAAGAGTCAAGACAACGTTTGTCAAGGAACAAAGGTATGCTTTTAAACATTGATTTCTTTATAATAAATGTTTATTCATATGACAATCTATCACTAACATTGTTGTGTCTAGCTATAGTGAATCATATTGATTCTATTTTTGGGCGATTCATCACTTAATAAATCTACCCCTCCTATTCTTAACTGATTTTATAGAACCCTAGACAAGTTCTCTAGAAAACCCTAACCTAAGTGTATGCTGACGATGTGTGAAACTCTAGTCTACTTAGGGTCATTGTGAAATGTTGTTTGAAGTTCTTGTTGGTGATGTCATATTTGGGATTTTGGTATGATCAGGAAAAGCTAACGGGTTAGGGTTGAATGATAAAACATAAAATCCCAAACCTTTGGAATATTGGTAATCTTGGGTTGTCTATGTTCCTATATTGAAACTCTAACTCATTAGGGAATGTGTAAGCAAGACCCTTATAATGTCTTAGAAATGATTTCCTTGGTATGTGTGTGTTTGTCTCATCAAACCCTAGTCTAATCAAGTTTGTTGTATGTCTAACTCTTATTGATCTTTGTGAAGTTAGGTTTGCCTATGCATGATGGTGAAGTCCTAGATGTATGAATTAACCTATTTGTAGGTGATCATGAATCCTAGGGTTTGGAACTAAGCCCTAGTCAAAGTTTGTTTCTCTAGGATGACAATATTTGTGAAATTCCAGGGTTTTGGAGTTAAACGTTTAGTAGGAGTGAAAATCTCTGATGTATGATGATAATTTGAGATTTGTGTAAGATTGCTAAAATATGAGTTTTAATTGGAATTGATGTTTGATTGAAAATCTAGGGTTTGCAACTAACCCTAGTGGAAGCTGGTCATGTTAATGATTCAGCTGTGGTTGGTTCTGATTGATTCTTTTGTATGAAGTCTAGGATTTGTATGAATCCCTAGTGGAAAGTCTAACTTATGACTTCTGAAAGTTGTTAGATGCCTTGTAGATCTATATTTGTTTGAATTGTTTCTAGGGTTTGCTATATGTTGTAGTAGGGTATGTCACACCTTTGAAAGAAACATTGAAACCCTAGATGGAATGAAAGTTGTTATGAAGTAGTCTAGGGTTTATGACAAAGTCCCTAGCAAGATGTTGAAGAGTATGTGTATCTTGTTTAAATTTGGGTATCTGATATATGTAAGGTTGAAATGCTTCTGTAATTCTGATATGGCTAACTTCATGCTTCTATAGATTTGGTTGTACTTGTTATTTAAGTTGTGCAGGTACATAATCTTCAATATGGTGAAGATGCTCGTTTATGTGATAAGCATGATGAAGTTATGTGATAAGCATGATGAGGATGATGATAAATCTGATGAAATGGTTGGAAGCCACGAAAGATTCTCCGATGACGAAAATAAGAAGTTAATCTCCTTGAGGAAGCCTTGAATAAAAGAGATCTCCCTAAGATTAAGAGGGAGTTTGGATAAAGAGATGCTCCTTGGTTGAGAGGGAGGGCATAGCTTGGTTTGATTGAAGAATGAATTTAAGAGGATATGTTGCTGCATGAGAAGTACGAAAGGAAACTATATGATTGAGGAATCTTCTTTCAAAGATTCAGTTGATTGTCCTACTATGATTAGTTGAGAAGCAACATCAAGTTGTCTGGAAGACCTCAAAGGTTTGTATTTGATTATGTACATATGAAAGTATATTATTGATTGGGGTTGTGTTTGTATAGGTGAATCTCTCGAAGGTTTTGATAACATGATAGTTACCAATCAGTTTGATTGGGAGAGATTGGTCATTCTTGATCTTCTAGATGAAGGAGTGTTGAGGCTTTGTGAGTAAAGCATTCACTGGGAGGACATCTGGTCGACACTTTGTGTTGATCTCTAGGTCTTGAAGTTGGAAAAGGTGGTGTTGATTATAGAGCTTTGTTTTTGATACACACTTGGATCTTTGGGTTAGTGGTTAGCAAGTAAGCTTGATGGTACCTAGAGAGGTTGAAAGCTTGACTTCATCTTAGTCCCACGGGGATAGATTTCCCTGGTCAAGAATCTAGTTCGTGGCATTGCAGTGCCTAAATTGTTGAGAGACCAATGGATAGATTTCCCTAGTCAAGAATCTAGTCCAATGGCATTGCAGTGCCTAAGGTTCTTCATGGTTCAAATAGTTGAGATCTTCCTTGCATTTGTATATGATGAATACCTCCCTAGTTAAGAGGGAGTGTTGGAAAATGTAACTAGGTTCGGTATTCATTAAATGTATTTGAGTCATCTTGTAATGCATTTGTCAAAAGAATAAAGAAAATAATTTTTATTATTATAATTGTGACTTACTAAAGCATGAGTTTCATGCTTGGGTCACCATGTTTTAGGTCAAAGTCCCCATTGAGGACTTCTAGGATTTATTCTGAGTCAATAGAGTCATTGTACTGTTAAAGAGAACCTTCTTGGGCTTTTGAATAATGTAAAAAGGTTTATTATTGAGTCAAATATAATTTATGTATCCTCCACATCAAATCGGCCTAGAAGAGATCAAGTTGGCCCAAGGACATCAATTCAACATCCCTTGAAGCCTATAAATAGAAGCAATTCGAACTCATTTGGAGTATCTCATCTCAAGCAAGTTCGATATCTCTAAGGAAGCTGAAGAAGTGCGAAGTGGGTCTAAGGAAGCCAAAAGAAGTGCGATTTGGGTGAAGTCTAAGGACAAGAAGAAAAATGAAATTTTGATGCCTCTCTCTCTCTGTTTCGTGCCCTAGTTTTGGATATCGAAGTCTTCCAAGTTTTGCTGATACCAAAAGCTGCCTAATGATAGAAGCTGCCTGATGTCGGAAGCTGCTACATAGTCGAAGTTGCTGGAAAGGAGGTCGAAATCTGGGAGGCTGACTTGGTGTGGAGGGAAGGTTTTGTTTTTGTCTAGGGTGAAGCGTCTCTAAGAATACTATTGAAAGGAAAAGAATTTTGACAGGGTTTCCTCCTCGAGGGGGGTTTTTCCTTGGCATAGTGCCTACTTCTGGTGTCCATTGTTTTATGTGTTACTGCTTTGGTAATTGCTTGATGAACTAAAAGAAAGAAGATATAAAGAAAACCTAATAAGAAGTCAAGAACATCATAAGTAATTATCAAGTATAAGAAAATCTTTCCGCCTTTCTGATTTTCTAACAATGTCATCATCATTGTCACTTGTTATGCCACATTATTGCCGCGTGTCACCCAGAAAAAATTCACTTGGTTACCCAAAAAGGCCAAATATACCTACCACATGTCACCACCTGAGACAAGCACGTCACCTGCTTAGCCATGTCATCACAATCTCGGGTCCCCATGCCATTCTGTCTATCAAACTTCATAAACACTCAGGGATTAGGGCTAATCCATATTTATGTTAATGTAAGCCTTACTTAACTGGGCCTTGGCCATTTCATTTAACTAACCTCAAAAACCAATCTAGTCCTGCCTCTTGTCGTTGTTGCCGTTTGTCACTGATACCATATCACCAACCTTGTAAACAAGTCATGCTCTTCCACCGATAATAGCTGCTAGCTTACTCATCACGGTCAAGTATCTTGCCATGTCATCTCGGCTTGTAGCTCCACTGATCATCGCTTGTTGCTGTTTGTGCATTAGATGGAATGAGCAATTTGATAAGTGCTTAACCATTGCTTGCAGACCCCTTGCAACTGGGAGTTGTGACTGTGAGCTTGGAACCCTATTGCTTGCCAGTTATTTCTCTTCCTCTTGAGCTTCGGTTCCATTATTTGGTGCCAATCTGATGGGGAAAGGCCCATGCTATAACCATGGCTTAGCTAGAATATTGCTTGATCTACCAACTTCAAACTTGATTTTATCTTCATTCCTTGGGAGTTAGATCAAATGCCATACACTGTTAAAAAGGTCTCGGAGAGGGCCATCCAACCATGTACGTTTCAAGTGATTTTGAGTAAATCACCTATAGACAAAATGCCTTTAAAGATAGGCTGCATAGCAATGAACAAGACATCATAGAATTAACATATTGTGAATAGATCATCAAGCACAACAAACTCCCCTCAAACCTAACATCACTTGCCATCAATGGCAACCAAATGTCAAAGTTTCAAATTGCTTAACAAAATCCGCTATATGGGTTTTGTTTCTAGATGCCCTGAGATGGTTCTATGTTGTTCATATAAGCTCCAAGTTGAAAAAGGTCAGCCCTAGCTCGTGGTCAAATTAGGAGTCAACAACATAATACATGGAGGAAAGTAAAGGATGAAGTGCTACCACACAAGAACCGACACTTACAAACTTATGGTTTTCACACAAGAACCAACCACAAGAAGCTGAAATTCAGAATTAAAAATTATAAATATAGGGTTTGTTCTTTTAAATTCAACTAGGTATGCCTTGATTTTTTCAAGTGTTGGTAAACAAAAAAAATTAGTTATCAAGAACATGGTACAAGCTATAATGAAATTTTTGAGAAATATGATGGGTACCCACAAGAACATTTTAAGGAGCGACACGTACATTTTGAAGAATCACAGGTACACTTTGAGCAGTAACAAGTACAATTTAAGGAAAGGGCAAAGTTTGAAGAGAGGAAAATTAAAACTTAAGGAGGATATAAAAGGATGAAGACAATATTGAATGCAACATAATATGTAGAAGATGTATAGACAATTTTGATTGCATGAGGACATGCTCCATCTTTAGTTCGGGGGAGATGTCGGTCATCTCTTTGATCAAGAATTTTGCTATAGTTTTTGACTTCTTTAGTGTTAAAAAAACCTTTCTTAGTCATTTATGACAATATTATCCCATATTTTGCCATATTTTGCCAATATTAACACTTTCCCAAGGTATTTATATTGAATTTTTAATTTTTAAAATGTCTTGTAATTAATTGCTTTGTAAAATAAAATTGCAAATTTTAGTAGATTTCGTAAATCATCATTCATTGTTATATTTGTAGGAGGTCTGGGTAAAATCTAGAAGATGGGTTTTGATCATGAGGATACCGAGATGGCGAGTCTTCTACTCGTTAGTCTTGAAATAACTCTGAGACCTTGCTCAACACACGGTCAATGTGAGCACTCTAGCAACTGAAACACAATGAGCTGCTAAATTCACCTAGATCCAAGTTTTAAAGATTAGATCCATGTTATGAGTTCCCAGTCAAGTCGATTGAATCAGATCTTACTCTTATAATATGTTATAATTAATATAGAACGTGCTTTTTGGGTATGTTATTGAATTTTTGCTTATACATATAAGCAAACTTAGCTTGCTAAAGTATGTTATTATTTTGAGAACTCAGATTTCAACTTGAGAGCTTGGATTGGGATTGTAGAACTACTCTTCACTACTTTGATCAATTATAGAGTGATTTTGAAGTTTCAAGTTCTAATCTTAAGTTAAGTTTACTTGTTGAGAATTGGAATGGCCCCACCACTCAAGCAAATACACTCTCTCAATGTTGTGCATCATCATGGTAAATATTTATTTTTTCATGCTATTTATTATCACATTCTCTAGGTTTATATGTTCTAATTACATCTTGTACATTTAGATTTAAAACTGGTTATGAAACTAGTCTCTTGACCATTTTGTAAATAAGCTTTAAAATCTAGTTTTGAAACCTTTGTTCATAAGTATTCCTCACTGATTATTTTAATGTTATGTTACCTATTTAATAAATATTTAATTTTGTTTTAATTTAGCTATTAATGGGCCTCACTAATAGGTATATAATAAGGCCCATTTTGCCATCCTTCAACATTTATTTACCTCCTTGCATTTGATCACACCTTTTTTATTATAATGTGTTTAATTAGGAAGATTAAAGGATGTTTATCGTATCTTGTGGCCTAACATGGTTAATGTGTAGGAAAAGGGTGCATTTATTATGCAAAAATACATTGGAGGTATCTGGAGGAGATGGAGGAGGCTTTTCCCATGCATTTACTCACCTACAACTCAACTTTCTCCTTGTATTTACTCACCTACAGTTCGAGGATCTATTGAACACCTGATGCAGTCAATGATTTCAAGGATCATAGGGAGCTAGATCCACCTTTCTAGGGATTTTAGAGGGAAGCAGCCCTCCTTACAAGGAGGCTTCCCTCTCAGCCACTTTTGCATAAATAAGGAAGCCCAAGGGCTCAAAAGGATTCAAACATTTAGAGAAGAATATTGACTGCTAGGTCTAAGAGCTTGTACTTGTCATTTTCAGTTTTCATATCATGTCCTTGAGCACTGCTTTATATCAAAGAAAAACATCCTGTGATCATAAATATGAGTTTGTTTTAGAAGTATGAGTCCCCTTGGGTTGGGGCCCAACCCAAAGGCTCTAGTCTCTCTCATTTGTACATTTTATTATGCATCCTTCTTTTCTGTACTTACATTAGCAGTATTTCCTTTCTTGCAAAATTTGTTTACATAAAAGGTTGCCTTTGCAGATTCATCAATCACTTCTCTCGGAAAGTGTGGTTGTAGGCCTTGTAATGGAAAACATAAAAGGATAGGTTTCATTTTCCATGAAGTAGAAAGATCTGGAATAAAATTCAACTCATCCTTCCCTTTCTAGTTTAATTTTCTACATTTAACATAGTTAGCATGCTTTAGATGTTTTGCAAGATTGAGTGATATTTGTGGTGTGCATATCATAATGTTGGACTGTAAGGCATAACACTATCATTCCCACTTTTCATCCTACTATTAGCACCCTCCTTCCTCCCTCAACAAATACTTCAAAAAAACTGTTCATCGAGAGTTCATTTCAGCTTTGCTCAAGGCCTATATGTGCATTTCTCCTTGTGCAAGATCGGTCCCTGAGGGCTACTAAGATTGGAAAAGACCTCATACAACCTTCTTCCCCCCTCCACTACCCTTCCTCCTCAGATCACCTTTTAAGCCCTCAGAATGCTCTTAGATTCGATCCTATAGCAAAACAGGGAAATCCTATAGCATCCTATAACAATCTTGTAGCATCCTATAGCGCCATGTAAAGGCTTTCCAAACTTGACTATAATTTTCCTTAAAGCTTGATTTTTGCCTCATAGCCCTTCATGATGCCCCATAGGCCTTGAAATGTAATATCCCTAACCCGGAATATTCCTCAAACCCTAGCAAAACTCCAACCAAGTATGTGCAAATGATATAATAACCCAAAAATGACAAAATAACTGTGGCATAGCATATAATAATGTAAATAGGAAATATAAGCAGATACTCAAGAAATGCAACATAAAATGCTAAGCCATTTTATTATACTGAGCAATAAGAGAAGCACAAGAGGTGATCAGAAAGATGGCACCTCGACTTGCACAAGGCAAGTGAAGAAATACTCTCAGAATAACAAACAATGGTCTCTCTGCGTGGATGCTGCTGCTAGAAAACAAATGATGATTTGGGGCTGCTTCCCTCATCGGGAAAACTGAAACTCTGGATTCGGGCTGTTAGCGTCAGTCTTTCCAGCCTTCCTCCAGTGATCAAACATGCTCTTACAAAGTGATTTTAAGGTGTCAAAGTCAAATTTTGTCATTTCAGTGAGTCTTCAAGTAAAATTTGATCACTAGGCATTAGGTCTAGGGTTTGCTTTCACTCCTTCCAAAGTCGTCCAAATGTCGGTTTATGTCACTATTCAGCTGAGTCTACCATCATTCAGAGGGTTGTAATTATCATGTTAGGTTCCAATGGGTCATTTTACACCTTGTTCATGCTTCAGTTGCGCCTAGCTACAGTGATTTCCCTCTCCTAGGGTTTCGAGGGCAATTTCTCTTGGACGGTCAAATCATCGACAAAACTTGTATCCTGATGTTCATACACCTTCTCTTATCCTTAAAGTACCTTATCAAACACTTCCCATCATTGAGATCCCCCAAATTCCTCATTTTCGCACAAACCCTAGTTTCTTGTTACAACCTGGCAATTTTCTAGGTTGGACCTGTGTTTTGCCTTTTTGGACCACTTCCCCTCACTCAATTTCAGAGATTCCACTTTCCCCTACTTCCTAACATCCCCCCTTACTTCCCAAAATTTCCTCATGAATTTAGAAGCTCCCTATCCGCTTCATTTCGCTTCATTTCGACAAATCTCTTGTTCCACACATCGGGGTAGGTTTCACTCAAATGATGTTTTTGAGCAATCAAAGACGTATTTGGGAAAATCGAGAGAGGTTTTTGTCCAAAACAGGCCAAGGAAGAAAAACCTCCTTCACTTTTTACACGTGTCATGGTTTTAGAGAAATGTCAAAAATACAATTGCCTCGGGAGAGTTGATGCACCTTTGAAGTGAGCTTGGGAAAATCAAGTTTTCTCCTAGCTCAGTTGGTCAAATGACTTGCTTTATGAGCCAAATGATAGCTAGACACAAAGAGATTTCCAATGAGCTATCATGAGCTCAATTTGTAGTTGAGGAAGGCATTCAAAAGTTGACTGTAACAACACTCTGCCTTGAGGCAGCCTCATTAGGCACATTTTGACTAGTCTTGGGAGATTTGATTTTTGATAGGGCAAATGAACTCCAAATTGAAAAATTCTAGTTGGGTTGGAAAGTAGACTCAAAGACCTTTCCAACGAGCTATCCTGCACCCAATTTGGACATCGGGAAGGCTTCCAAAAGTTGTCTAGAAAAGAGCGTGACGCACAGAGAGAGCGCGACGCACTGGGAGAGAGTTTCCAGTGTAAAATTTACACTGGCGCGACGCACATAGAGAGCGCGGCGCACAGGGACAAAAGGGCTGAAATTGTGCCAAATTGCCTCAAATTTCTTGTGAAGCCCATCAAATTGCAAGGTAGCCTCTATAACATTACTTGTTCATCAAATTTGATAAAAGATATGGTGATTTTATGCCTATGATTAAATGCAAAAAAATTTCATAAGGTTAACCACAAGAAGACACCAAAAAACCATTTTACTAGGGTTGTGCCATTGTGTTGTCGCTGCCAAGGCTTCATTCTTCCTGCCCTATCACTCTTCCTTGTTCCCCTATGTCATTTTGCCTATTATCACTACCCTAACACTACTAAACTCCCATTCCCTTACCCCTCCTCCTATTACTCAATACAAACCCTAAAACCCTACCTTGCTAAAAACCCAAACCCTACCCTATCAAAATACCCAAAACCCCCTACATATCCCTAAACAAACTTCCCTTTTCCCATCACATTCCTCCCCTCCTAATACTCCCTTTGTTTCATTGTTCCCCTTGGTGGCAGATATCACAAAAACAACACCCAGCTTCCCCATCATCAAAAGGCATGCCTAAGTACAGTTCATAAACAAAGGTCCTCTTGTCCTCAAGGTATTTTATATAGTAGTCATGGCCTCTGAGCATTCATCGGACTATGAGGTTATGAGCGCCATGAGACTGCTAGTGTGCCAGAATTCATCACCTACCAGGGAGGCAGTAGGCATTTGTTTGTAGTAGCAAAGCGAGTGTTATCTCCACCCGGGGTGGAAGGGGCCTCGCTTGCTACATCGACAACGCAGGTACAGGACAAGGACAAGAAACCCATGCATGATGAGGGGACATCAGGGGAACAGGAGGTCGATTTCATCCTCATTCAGGATGATGATGCAGATGTGGAGAGCGCCCGACTTAGGATGACTATTCAGGAGCAGAACACGGAGATCCAAGACTTGTCACTCAATGTGGAGAGGGCCAAATGGATCATCAAGTATTTGGAGTAGATAAACAAGCAGCTTGAGGACCAGCACGAGATCATGGAGCTGCAAAACATCCGTGAGAATCGACAAGCTGCCCAACAAAGGAGGATCAAGCTCACTACCTTGGAGCAAGAAAATCAAACAATGACCATGAGTCCTGGCTAGAGTAGATCAACATCCACCTGGAGAGACTGCTAGACAAGGCCGACAAGGACCTTGCTCTATTGAGACACATGTCATTTCATTACAGGGCGCGAAACATGAGCGCCACGGCCCGAATAATGAGTTTAAAGGCAAAATTGAGGAAAGCAACAAGGAGGGAAAAAGAGGCAAAAGAGCAAGATAGGCTTAGAATCTTGGCTGAGACTTCCTTGGCCCACCATAACACTTAATGAAGAAGCTCCAGACCAAATTTCAAGAAATTTGGAGCACATTTTTGCATTTTGAAATTTTTTGTGCAAAAAACAGCGATTTTCTGCCTGTGCGCCGCGCCACTGGCGCGACGCTAAAATTCTAGAGCTCCAAATGAGGAATGGTTTGCATTTTTGGATTCAACATGGAAAATCATGACTACTAGTGCCCGGGCAAGAAATTTTGACAAGATCTGGGTCTCCTAAAGGTCAAAAAACTCTAAAAAATGGCCTTTTTGCCACTTTTTTGAAACACAGAAAGCAGTCTTGGGAGGATGAAGTTTTGGAGGGGCAAATGAGCTCCAAATTCAAAAATTCCAGTTGGGTTGGAAAGTAGACAGGATAGTCTTTCCAACAAGCCCACTTGGGCACCTTTTGGACTCCTGCAAGTGCCCCAAAACAGGCTCCAAAGTGGCGCGACGCACAGAGAATTTGGCGTGGCGCACAGGGGAAAGAGTGCCAGTTTGCTCCCGTTTCGCGAAATTTCGGTTTGTGACTTCTCCAATGGGCCCAGTCATGTACACCTTCGGTTTTTTTGGCACCCAAGGCGGCATTTAAATAGATTTTTCTCCAGATTGGCATCCATCCAAGTGGCAAAGGAATACAAAGGGTCACCCCAGCCAAATGTCATGTTTGTGAGCGTTGCACCTATAGCTGATGGTTGGCTCTCCAGCTCCATTTTGTAATCATTCGAGTAACTCCCCAACCCTTGGGCGTTCTATGTCTTCCTCACTCATTCTATATATTGTATGCAAGCTATTAGCAAAGGGTTGGTTGGCATATAACTTCTGGGAGACTGTGGGAAAGAAACTCTGTTTCTCCACTTTGTAATTTTGATAGAGAATTAATGAAAGGCAGCGGCTCTGTTTCATGAGATTTTTTTGGTTGTGAGTGGAGCAAATATGTTCTTATGTTTCATATGTATTCTGTTATGTTCCATAGTTCATTTCATGCTTCATTTCGGTGAAATTTTCGGAGTGAGATTAGGTAGAATTCAATTTTTATTGCTCTACCTGTGGGAAAATTTCATGTACAGTGTTATTTTTCTGTTGAAAAGGATTCATACCACCATGCTCTTTTCACTTTCTTCAGCAATCTATTCATGTCATGATGACTCAAACTAAATTGCTACATTTTCTGCCTACCTTGCCTCACGGGATAATCTGTGCCTTTGTATTAAATTCTCTATTCATTGCTGAGCGCTAGTCCCATACATGCCAGAAGCTCGGCCATTCATTAAAATTTGTTTACAAAATGGAGCTGGAGAGCCAACCATCAGCTATAGGTGCAACGCTCACAAACATGACATTTGGCTGGGGTGACCCTTTGTATTCCTTTGCCACTTGGATGGATG
>Ga0139314_100232_pt1 | contig 13260 bp, 6 predicted proteins | sample In2P11_FD_99376 | JGI IMG/M metagenome (GOLD analysis project Ga0139314, IMG submission 99376)
CACAATGAAGAGGAAGCTCTAAAGCTTCTTGATGATTTTCTCAAAATAGGCTTATCTGAAGATGTTTTTTTATATAGTAACACTATTTGAGTTTAGGAAACCTGAGTAGGGATAAAAACACAATCAATAAAATGTTTGGAGGGGTCTTGTTCATGATGCCCTTGTTTATACTACTCTTATTTATGCATGCTTGGGAGAAAGTGAGAGAAATAAAGATTTAGAACTTGTGAAGAAATGGCCTAAAAAAGGATTCTGGTCAATCTTAAAAAAAAAATGTTTTTGATGTATTCTTTAGATATAGATGGCAAACCTAAGGTTTTATGGAATGGGATGATAGAGAGAGGCTAGGTTGTCAAATGTGCTATCAGAATGTGAGAACTATTGCACAAACTTCCATTTCCAATATGATATTTTGATATGTAAGTTGTAACATTAAGACTCTATGATCTCTTTGAGTAAAATATTTGTTGTCCAATAGCATGTGATGCCTCTCTATAATTTTTTGAATGGTGTTTCGAACACAAAAAGAAATTACTTTAATATTGTTGAAAAGAAAACTAAATGGTTCAATGATTATAGAAGAGATTTATAATTAACGTTGCACTCAAAGGCTTCTTCAAAAATGAGATACATAAATTTGGGCTTGCAAAGAATATAATAATAAGTCCATTCCATCCACATCTCAGTGTTTGATATGGGGAACTTAGATCGCCCCATTTCTGGGGCCTACTTTCATGGAGAAAACACCCTTACAAAAGTGGAACTCAGAGATTTAGGATAATTTCAACTAGTTTTAAAGTTAAAATTGTCCAAAAAAGAAAGGTACTTTTAGTGCCAGATATCCCATGATCCATTTATCAATTTCATATGTAGAAATCAATGTGGTTGAATTTTACATAGAGGCTAATATAATGTTTAATGTTCTCAAGCTTGTGAAATTGCATTTCATGCAATGTAGAAATGAAATTTCTCAGGAAAATTAAAGTGTAGCATGATCTTTGGGCCAATTTTAACATTTATTAAGTTTAAAAGAAGCACTTTCACAAATCTAGGAGGTTGTTAATGCAAACTGCAAACATATTTCAATGTTATTCTGTGTATTTTTTTCATTTTTCTCTAATAGAATAAATTGTAACATAAGGCAAATATTTGCACAAAATATTTATAAGGAAAACTTCCCTGAATAAAAGATGAATTTAATCAACCAAAAACTTATGTGAAGATGCTAGCAGTCAATTTCCCAATGGTGAGTTTGTATACTCTTGCCAAAACTGAAGGCTATATCCCACTATCCAAAGTATGTTCTCTCAACTACACTTGGTATGATAATAAATGCTTCTGGGAAAATTCACAACCTATTTTTCATAATTCACTAGAAAATGTATTTATTGAACAAGTATTGATTAAGCAATTCAAGGCTTGATCACCTTTTCTAGTTCGAGAGCATACAATAGAAGCCCTTGCTAGCTTGTATGGAAATAGATACTTAAGTGGAAAGCTCAAAAATGCATAAGACAAGTGTTTTCTAGTGGGTTTACTTATAAGGGTTGCAAATGATGTTCCGGAGGAACTCATAAGGTCTCTTAAAATTCTTTACAACAATACAATTAATATGTGGCATGCCATTCAAGGCAGGGAAGGAGTAGAACTTTTGATTTTTCTTCTTGCTCTTTCTTCAAACAGTAGCAGGAATGTGCAATGGCCTTACTTTGTATGTTGTCAAATGAAAATGATGAAAGAAAATCCTCTAGTCCAGATTCCAGAGATTGGATCTTCAAAAGTGAAAAAGCACTCTAAAATGTTATTGTGAACCTCTACAATTGTAGTGAAGATATCCATTCATGTTTTGAAAGTGCAGATGATGTACCTGCATTTATTGGGTTGTTGAAAAAGTGGTAGTCTAAGCAGAAATAAATTACTGCAAAGATACTGAACCATTTCACCCATAAATCAAATAGTAGCAATATCAGCGAACTCATTACTTTTCTAACTGGTGACTTACCAAAAACAAAAGTTCATGTTTTGCAGGCCTTAAGATCTGTACTGAAGATAGTACTGGAAATGATGGAATTGAAACAATGACTAAAATCCTTTGTTCTACTAATGACAATACTTGAGCTAAATTTTCTTCAGTTATTGCTGCATTATTTAAGTGCAAGAATTATTTACATGAAAGAAATATAGTAATTAAATACATTGGACTAGTCCTAAGGCTCCACAATTCACAATCAAAATATATTTTGATTGAAGCAACATGTTTTCTTGCTACTATTTTTTGTTAATAAAACAGAGCTAGGAAGGTGTGAAGTTGTTGCTAATGATTAGTTAGCCTCGCAAAATCTTCAGTGATGTTTTCAGAAAATATGATCGTGAATTTTCCCACATATAGGGTACTAGTGAGATGTTGATCTAAATAAGGAAAACTTTTCAGAGCTCTTGGAGATGAGATGTTGAAGTTTTCCCATCTTTTCCAGAAACAAATTTATGCTTGTTTTTTGGAATGTTAATGTATAACAAGAAGGATTGAGGAAGCTCTTGACTTGATCCATGAGATCAAGGAGAGAAGCCTTTTGCCTAAGCCCAAGAGTTTCCATATGCTAGTTAAAGATTGTGCAGAAAATGGAAAAATGGATTATGCTATGCAGTGAATGTCATGAAAATGAAAAATTACATGCCTGATGAAAAGGTTTATAGCATCCTTATCGATGATTACTTGAAAACAGGCTAGGTGAAGAGAGGATTTGATACAATGCATATCATGAAAGAACTAGTTTGAATTCGTATTTTTTCAAGCTACACTGCCTTGGTTTAGCATCTTTTCAAGGAAATAAAATACAAAGAGGCTAATAACTTAATAGGTACCTTTGGTAAATGCAAGCATGTCGTTGTGAACGTGATGCTCTAATTATCGTAGCAATGATTGTTGGAGAAGTAAGCTAGGGCTACACTTCTAAAGTGTGGGAATTTTTCAATGCCACAAAAAAAAAGGGACTAAACCCTACGTGAAAAGCTGTTGTATATTCATTTGTATAAGATTTCCAACTCATCAATTCTACTGGATATTAACAATCATGGGAAAGTTGATCCTGAACAAGGATACTTATTGAATATGTCTGAGTCAACAGTTTCACCGTTTGTCAAAGTTCCTATACTTAGTACTTGTCATGGCCACCAGCATAATCATAAATAAGTAAAAAGCACTCGTTGATACTAATGCAGTAAATAGGAATTAAAAGACATAGAACTGGAGAGGCTAATTACGTGACAATATTGAGTAGATGGTTTTCAAAATGGTAAGAAAAAGTGCAACAATTGCTCCCGCCAGAGCTAGACTTCTCAAGGGCGATGAGAAATGCTCCTTCACAAGCTCGGTAACCAAACCTTGAATTTGCTTCTGTAGTGATCATCTACAGCTCCCTTTAGTTTTGCCAATGCATTTGTCCGGCTCACGGTGGCTCCCTTGCATAGACCATTGAAGAGCTTGACAACCTCTGAATCACTCCCAAGGTAATTTATAATGATGTCACTTTTCTTGAGCATAGCTACATCTTCAAAGTCGATCAACTCATCCATTAGACTCAAGTAACATGTCACATAATGCCTCAAAAGTGATCAGATTACAAAAGAGTACCTTTGTGTGATTAGTGATATTGATGGGTGGAAGATAAATTACGGTGCGTTTACGCTCAAAATTGATCTTCTAGATGCCTTCATCGCATAGCGCAAATTTGATCCTAGAATTTCCTAATTCTATGACAAAAGGGATGCGTCTGATGCCATTTACTGCTTTCTCCACGGCATTGTGGTCAATTTTTATAAGAATGTCGACTCTTCAATTCTGCTGGATATTAACAATCATGGGAAATTTGATCTTGAACAAGGAGACACTCATTGAATGTGTCTAATTCAACAAAAAGTTTCACTGTTTGTCAAAGTTCCTCGGTAGCTTCAATACAACTTTTCCTATGCAGCTATTGTTTTAAAAGTTCTATTGTTGGGCTATAAAACCCTATGGGAAAGTTGATCCTGAATGAGGAGACACTCATTGAATGTGTCTGAGTCAACAAAAAGTTTCATTATTTGTCAAAGATCCTCCGCAAGCTTCAATATGACTTTTCTTATGCAGCTATTGCTTCAACATGACTTTCCTGTGCAACTATTGTTTTAAAAGTTCTATTGCTTGGCTATAGAACCTCGTTAAAGGAGAGTTTTATATTGAAAGTATATGCGCACCCAAGAGAATGTGTCTCATTTAATGAACTTGGGTGCCATTCTTGATGGGATTTTACCTTGTAAAATCTTGGTAATGAATTTTGGATATTTCTTAGAGAATTACGCCCTTTAAGCCATTGAGAACCAGCCAACAATTAATTTTTTTTTTAGGATTTCATTTAGCAATGGTTGGTAACTAAACGCCCTCGATTAAGCATTTCAACCTTTATTCTACCATACGAAACTACTTCAGACATCAATAGAAAGAGAATTGCACACCAAAATATCTAGAACTTCGCTCATCAAACATGCAATTACAAATTTATCTCATGGCACAAATATTTGTGGAAGAATTCATGAAATTAGTACCTTCATGAGTTCCAAGTCCTGCCCAATTTGCACCAATGTCAAATTTTGCTTCCAGGGCAATGTAGAAATCTTGCTACAATCTAGCTAGGGTAGCACCAATGTCAAATTTCGCAATGCAGAAATCTCGCAATCTACCTACCGTGGCACCAATGTTAAATTTTGCTTCCACGACAATGTAGTCAATGGCAAAATCTAGCTCAAATCTACCTAGGGCTGGTTTCTCACCACCAAAACTAATTTTCCTAATGGGTTTTTTGGACACCGTAGCCTCATAGGATTCCAAACTCTCTAAGAGTTTTCTTCTTCAAAAATACAAATGACCAAAATGAGGAGAATGCTCATTTGCCCTTTTTACAATTTCCTTTTGAAAATGAAGAGAATGCTCATTTTCCCTTTTTACAATTTACTTTTCATTTCTAGATTTTTATTTTATTAAAATTTTTTATTTTTTTCAATTTCCCTCCTATTTAAAAAAATATTATTTTTTTAAATTTCATTCCTATTTAAAAAAAATATTATCTTTTTCATTTTTACCTCTTACTTTGTAAAAGCTAACATAAGCTAAAGTGGGAAAGGAAATTGCTTTGAAAATACAAATGACCAAAACTAGGAGAACTCTCATTTTCCCTTTTTATAACTTCCTTTTCATTTTTGGCCTTTTATTTTATTAAAGTTATTATTTTCTTCAATTTCCCTCATATTTAAAAAAAATATTATTTTTTCATTTTCCCCTTTCATTTTATAAAAGCTAACATGAGTTGAAGTGGGAAAGGAAATTTCAAAGTGAGTGAATGATAATGATATGTTGTTTAAAGATTACATAAGTTTTCTAATTAATCTGTAAAAAAATAATAGAAGATTTATGGAAAAAGGTCTATGGATAATGTAATAACATGATCTTTAAGATGATTAAGAATATTTTCACATAATTTAAACAATGTGAAGATAAGGGTTTTTTGAATTGGTCAAATATTACGAGTAGTGATAAGATTGATGGTACAAGTGCTAATATTTCCATGTTTTGGACAATTGTAAGGACCCTCCTAAGTAGGATATGGCTATGGGTGTATTGTCTCTAACCAATTCTTTCAATTTGAGAGTTAATGTTTAGAAAAATGAACGTCTTCTTGTGTTCTTGAACCCTCTATACCTATTGACAAAAGGTGATGTTCAAAGAGTGTATAAGGAACATGTGGTTTTCTTGGCCTCTAAGGAAGGTTTTTGGTTCATTGGAAATAGTAATGATGTAAATTCATTAGAAGTTGAGGAAAAATGTGTTCTTAGTTGTGGGGGAATATGTTGCAGTCAACCAAATCCTTGACCTTTCAAGATGCACTTTGGCATGAAATTTTATTGGCAAGAGGGTAGGGATGGACTAATTTTTGAGATAGATAAAGTAGAGCCGAAGTTCAAGTTTATGCTATATACTAGCAACTCACATAATAGCAAGAGAGATGCATTCTTTTTGTCTTTTGGAACGAAGAGGATGTAGTTTTTATATCAAATGAAGTTTGGTTAGTGGATAGGTCTTATTTGTCTATAAAACCCCACCACTTCTTTTTTATGCTAGGGATGAGACCATGTGAGACACCCTAGTATATATAAAACTTCTTGGACTCCCCTTGGAACCCTAGACTATTCAAGATTTATACACAATTGAAAACAAGCTAGGAAAAAGTATTCTCATAGATGACGTCTTTGTTTCTGAAAGATAAAGGTCAATTGTAAGGATATTAATTTATATTGATGTAACTATGGGTCTTTTTGAGACCACTGAATTGATTATTCAAAAAATGAAAGTGTTCTTTACATACACTTTCCCAACCCCCTATCAATTTTCACATTTTTTATGTTGTACATGGTGGCCATACTTGTTGGTCCTTCATTTTGTCACAGTAAATATGACTTGTAACCTTTTCCAATTTACCAAATAGTATTTATATTATAAATGTGACTTTAAATTTATTTGATTTATTAAAGATAATTCAACCAACTAATTATTCTTCCAACTCTTTGTGTTTTGTAAGCTTATATCCTATAGTGCTTTGAAGTTAGAATATTTTGTTGTGATGGTGATGTTTGATCATGGATTTGTGGAAAAATCTAGAGTTTTTCCCCCCTCCTTAAGCCATCTTATGTGAGATTTTTGGCACCAGAGAAATTCTTCCTAAATGCAACCTTCTTCTAAATGAGTGGGAAGCTCACTTTCTTCCAACTAATTTGTCATATCAACCTTCAAGAATAATGCATTGTTGGACTTATTCCATGTGATCCCCTAATTCCTATTTGATTTGGTGGATGATCCAAAAAATATTCTCTATTCCAATTTTTAAATTTGAGATTTTAAGAACTTGATTTTCTACTGGAATTGGTGTATAATTGAGCCCAGTCAAGGTGTGGCTTCCTACCACCATTACTGGGAATTTTTCAAGAAGGAAGGATCCCTATGAAAAAAGCTTTCAAAGTGAAAGGGTTTGTTTTTGGGGCTTGCTTTAATATTTGCTTCCAAGTTTACAAGCCAATGATATGATATGCAACAGGGAAGAATTAAAACCTCCACAAAGGTTTGATTTTCCCAAGGAGATATTGAGACCAAAAATATGTCAAATATGGAAGTAATTTAAGGGCAGCCACCTTTTCGATTATTCTAAGATCTATCCCATGTATAGTATTTGCATATGTGTCATGCACATCTTGCATGAGGTCAAGGAAGAGCTACACATCAGAGTCTGGTTATTGCAAGCCACCTTTTTTTCTTCAATCAATTTAATGATGTGGAAGTTACCCACTATTATCCATAGGTATTTTAAAGATATGGAGCGGAGATCATTCAATAGAGTTAGACCACATGCATTTGTAATTCTACTTATTGACTTAAAAATTTTGAATTGAAAATCACCTAAAAGAATGCATGGGGCTATATTTAGATTGGTGATGGTACTTTTCATGGGATTTCATATAAGAGTTAGCCTTACTACTTTTCCTTTTGCATCCAATTGCACTGAAGCACTACCTTTCTAACATTTCTCTAGGATTTCAATTACACGATCGTTGGAGAACTTTATTTCTTGTAGTATAACTACTATAGGGATTTCCTTATGTTCTTCACCTTTTAGGAGCCTCAACTTTACTTTTTAGTTGAGGCCCCTAATGTTCCATGTGATTAATTTCACTAAGAATGATGGGGAATGGAGAGGAATACATCCGTCATGAAAGACACCTTGAATTGGCTAGCATCTCGCTCACTTCTTGTATGAGGTTTTTGTTGCTTTTTTTTCCATTATTTTTTGCTTCCTTGTGGTGCTTTGAGGGTTCTTTGAAGTTATGAGTTTGGATGCCATATCTTGACTAAACTTATCTTTGAGAGGTCATCCCTTTATGATTGCAGAGTTTGAAGTAGGGTTGATGCAACATCTCCAAAATTTGTTTAGGATTATTTACAAATATTTTCCTTTTAGCTCTTCTACCATGCTTGCCAAGGTTTCTTCTTCCACATACATTTATTTTGCATCATCCTAGGTATCTCCTAGAATTGTTTTTTTCCTTCTGGTTTGTCTACTCGTGGCTCTTATTGGCTAGTTTCTGGTGCCTTTCTTTTGATAGAGCTTTGATCTATATTTGGATCCAAAAAGTTTATTTCTTGTGATGGGTTATCCAAATCTACACCATTTTTTCCATTATTATTTGCAAATTTTTCCTTTTAGCTCTTCTACCATGCTTGTCACGGTTACTTACTCTACATCATTTCTTTTGCATCATCCTCCATATCTCTTCGAATTGTTTCTTTCTTTTTGGGTTATCTGTTCATGGATCTTCTTAGCTAGATTTTGGTGCTCACCTTTCTTTTGATAGAGCTTCGATATGTATTTGGATCCATAGACTTCAGTTCTTGTATTTATTTATCTGACATTTCCATGTCCTCATCTAAAATAGTTTTTTTTTCTTTTATTTATCAACTTCAATTGCATGAAGCAAAAGAGATATTGGGAGAAAAAGTTAAGGAACTTGGAAAATTGAAAGCAGTTGTTGAAGAATTAATGGAATGAAAAACTAACATGAATGTGGGTAAATAAAATGGTGGAGTTAATCCAAAAACATCAAACATTGTAAGAATTACATGTGTAGACTATTTAATTTTTTTTATATATGTTTCACTTATGTTTGAAAATAAGTTTCAGTTTGACCTTTATTTTCTCCTCTTAATCTGCCTGATAGCCCCACATATGTTGAGAGTATTTGTGTAATTATGTTTAGAATAAATCTAGTACTAAAGAACGAGGTGGTATTCTCACCAAATGCAAAAGGGAGATCCAATTGTAAGATGACCTTGGTTAGCTTTGTATTGAAGGAGAAAAAAATGGGGTCAAAAGGGGATGAGCCTAGATATGGATAGCTTGAAGATTGTTCTGTTTGTGTAGTTGAGGATTGCTTGCATCTATTTAAAATATACTTGGAGAAACTTGGAGATGAACCTTACTTTATTCTTGTGAACTTAGATGCACTTGTGGACATTAGAAGAAAATATTGTTTCCCTTTGAAAGAAAATACGTAGAAGATATTTGGGAGAAATGTGACTATCCATAAAATGTGGATCAAATTTAGAGACTTTGTGGCTCTTTTCCTTGGACCCTACTAGTTCTTGGAGGTTGTATTTGGAGGTGTTAGTAGACAAAAACCTAATATGACCAAGAATATTAGTGTTGGAGCACTTATTGATTTGGGAGAAATGCTTAGTAGTTCTAGGATTTAAGGGGTTTAACGATTTAGGAATCAAGGGTCAAGGGAAAAGGGTTAGGGCTTAGGGCTTAGGGGGTTGAGTGCCATGGGGTTGAGGTCTATATGGGTTAGAGGTTAATGGCTTAGTGCTTAAGGGCTTAGTGGGAGCATATGTGTAGCTCTTTGATGGATGAAAGAGGCTACTAGAAGGTAGATTGGAGCTTAGGGATTGGCCAAACTAGAAGAGTAGATTGGATCATCCCATGTTCATTGAAGCAGAAGTGAATTGCAATAGTGATAGGTGTTGAAAATAGCAACAATAAAAGATAAAAATAGAAATTCTATAAATAGTATTGCTATAGATAGCATTTCAGGTACCATTGTGGAAAATAACAACTAGGAATATTAAAAATAAAAATGCTAAAAATAGCATTGTTATAAATAGAATTTCAGGATATATTCCAATTTTAATTAGTCCCTGAATTAAAATTTAGAATTAAAATTTGAATTTAGTCTTAGCAGTTGTTTTAAAAATAATTAATTAATTCATCTTCAGTTAATTAGTTGGAGAAAATCAAGCATGAAGTCTATGTGAAGACATGCAACAGTTATCCCTTTGATTGAGGAAGTTATCCCTAAATTAAGGAGATAAGGATGAGTTGTAATTAGTTAGCTCAATTAACTGAGTTAAGTCCAGTTAAATTAGTTCCAAATAGTTTGTGGAACTAATTGTGAGTTTAGTTAGTTAATGCATGCATGCATGCAACTAGTGTTCTCCAGATAACTGAATATTCTCTCATAAATAACTCATGCATGTCAGTTCAGAGAAAGACCCAGTTGAGATTAAAGGAAGGGACAATGTACTATCAGTTGGAGTAATTTTCCTATAAAGGAAACTCATCCATGCAAAAGTAATTCACTCCTTCCAGATTGTGTAGTTACTTCAGAGGTCAGAGCAGTGTGTGAGGTGAGAATCACACAGAATACAACTTGATGACCTAAGAGAAACTGCACAAGGAAATAGGAGGCTTGGAGGACTAAAGGAAGGAATATGTGTTGTCTATTCTGTCTATGAGTAGCAGTGAGGGATTGTACTAAGAGTTGGATAGCTTGAGAGCTAAAGCTTTGTGTAATCTTGATATATTTCCACTTGTATGATAATATAGATAACGGGGTTTTTAGCTGAGGCTTTCCCCAGAGTATTTTATGTGTTTCATGTGCATTGATTCTTCTTCTCATGGTTATATGTGTTCAGCTCTGATTCAACTCGATCTTTAAGCTTCTGCAAGTTTGATAGTAGAAGTAGATTATAGTATTTTGCTTTGGTATATTGCATTATTGAGTTAACCTATAGTCAGATTTTCTACATAGATCTCAGAGGTAGATCTATAGAGAATTTGTAGGAAATTATACATGGTATTCAAGTTAGCTGATTTGTAGAAATTTCTATAGGTGGCAGCCCTCCTAAATACTCTATGTGTTTTCCTTTGATGGACTAAGGGGCAGCTAGAGAGAAGAATGGGAGTGAAGGACCAGCATGACAAGATATGACAAAGAGTATGCAACATGATTGTCATTTTACCTTGTATTCCATAAACCGTTAGATTATTCAGATTGGTTTAATATAATAGAGATTGGGTTCTACATATTTATACAATATTTGTGTAAAAAGTTGTGTATCCTTGTGCATGTGTGATTTACTGTTATTTATTTTCTACAGTGCAAAGTAGCTTTTTTTGAGATTCTAAGATTCTAAGATTCTATCCTAGACCCAAGATTGTGGAAATTCAATAGTATTTGCTAGCTAGCTAGGAGTAGCCTATGCACGTGGACTAAGGGAATTAGATGAATGGTCTTGCAGGTGTTTCAAGCTTAGGACAAGCAAAGAAAACTAGATTGGTTTCCAGTGAAACAAAGTTGTATTGTAAGAGATCCACTGCTCATTTTCTATCAATAAAATTCTCAATCAAAAAGATGGTTCTCTGAGTTGAGTTCCCTACAAAAATTGTGTTTTGCGATTGTGTGATTGTTATTTAATTATATTCTATTTTGTTGAAATTAGTAGAGAAATTGTGTGTCTTGGTGTTAAAATTTAGTTTTAGAATTGTTCACTGCAGTAGTGCAAGGATTTTTTACATGGAATTAGAGCAAGGAACAAAGTAAATACCATCATAAGTTGATCCATATATCACAAGAAGCAATGCAATCATAGGAGAAGTTATGAAGCAACCATAGCCTCTTCATCAATCCACATCACCATTGAATTTCCCAAAATGCTTGAATATCATAATTCCACAGGAGTGCCTAGTCTTACTAATCACAAAAAAAATATGATTGAATTTATAAACTCTTGTCAACCCTAACCCTCCCTTCTTCTCCATAATTCGATATACAAGCTTAAATTCTTTGAAATTTTAACAATAAAATCATAGAAATGAGATCAGAAAAATACCTTTCAAACATATCCATACACCTTGGAGTTCTTGAAGTTTGCAATTTTATCCATATGCAGACAACATGTTTTCTGCTCCGAATTGTAGCGAAAACCTCCAAATCCAAATCAGGTGAAGAATATCTCAATTAAAGGTCAAAAAAGAATGAACCCAAAAATGCTCAATCACATCTAGCTTTTAATGCATTTCACTAGGGTAAAAAAGCTCAATATACCCTACTATCTTTTCTGGAGCATTGATAAGATGGATTATATTGTCCAGAAAAGAGAGTATGAACATTGAATGAAGAGTCTCTTTTTTCATTCTCTCATTAAAATCATAGTCCTTTATCATCTCAAAGAGCTCAACATTCTTGGTCAAACCAATTTTAGAAAAAGGGAGACTTTGGGTTGGGCACAACACTGTTTTTCCAATGACTTGGTTGGGTTCCCAAGTCAAAAAATAGTAAAGCTATCTATGAGGGCATGACAATTAGGGAGTTCCAAGGTGTGCCAAGGTGTGCCTAGATTCTAGTCAAAGTAGATATCAAAGATATTTTATTCAAGGCCATTGAATTGGTTTACGAGGAAAAAGTCTAGACCCATAACATTGATTATTAGAAAATCTCATTTCATTATTTCAATTGTTACAAAGTTGGACATGTTCAAACCTAGTGCTTAGAGTTGAAGGCACTTTTCTCTGAAAACAAGTAAAGTTTGTGTAATCTCTTTCTTTCTCCCAAGGGTTTTCATTCTCTTGGTTGTCGGACAGTGGGTCTTGTCAACAATTAATTACATCCCTCCACAGTTTTGAATGGAAGTTGATATTGTTAATTATGAGCCTAATCATGTCCACATGAGGCATTCAAATCCTAGTATGAATTTACAAGTGACACTTCATTGTCTTAACAGATCATCTCCAACAAAATCATGAGGTGTTTCCAAGATGGGTGGTGTTCTAAGGTAGATATTTAATTTGAGCATGAGTTGTCCAAGGTTGTTTTCGTTTTGAGAAAAAATAGTAGTGCAAAAGAGCTAAGCTTTCATTCTAGCTTTGAGGTAGTAACTATGCCTAAGTCTCAGCCAAACTCCCTTTCATTTAAGATTTTTAAGCCTCTTTTGGTCCCCCATGGTTCTAGAGCTTTGTCTAAGCCAAAGCTCTATGTTAGAGTGAAACAAGATAAGTTTTCAATGGTCATTGGTAAGGATATCAGGTTCTAGGATATCCCAAACTTGTTAGAAACTACTTTGGTAGGAAGATTTTATGGTAAGACAGTGTAAAAGGCATCTCTCACTGCATGGGTTTTGGACAATTAGATGTCAGCCCTGGGTTATATGTCATTTTTCCATGGATTTGTTCGTAGTTGGATAGGCTTTCAATTTTGGCTGAGGGTAGACTATAATAAGATAAAGGAGATAGAATGGAACTGTGGGAAATTGAGCCTAGTCCTGGAAACATGGTTGGTGGATTTTGATCCTACTCACAAAGATATCTCGGTGAAACAACTTTGGGCTATATTGTCAAGCCCTCC
>Ga0139314_100233_pt1 | contig 13219 bp, 14 predicted proteins | sample In2P11_FD_99376 | JGI IMG/M metagenome (GOLD analysis project Ga0139314, IMG submission 99376)
TATAACATGAGAGTAGCACGACTGCTAGATTTCAAACCTGGTTGAGATGAATTTGGATGATGCCAGATCTTATGTCTCACAATGGATGTATCAGGGTGCTAATGTTAGGAGATGTCCAGATCGAAATCATCAAAGATCTGTCACACAGCCTTGTACCTGCTGAAGCGTGTTGATCATGATCTGATAACTGCCGTAGTATCTGCCAGATATACTGGTGAATTGTCTCACATCCCTGCCGGTAAACCCCACGAACCATCAACCGAGATCATACAAAAGGTGCAACCACATCTCTGTCAGAATGAGCCTTTTCCATCAATGTTCGCCGCTCACCCGACTCGCGAAGAGGGGTTGTAGCTGCACAAAGATTGAACATCGACAGGCTCAACCGTCTTGATCTTATCCTTCGCGGCCCGGCAGAATATTATGAATGCGAAGTTGCCTTTCCCTCCTGACACCGTCGTTCTTAGATCTTAGCCATTCAGCACACAGCACACCAACCGTCATGCCAGTCAAATGAGCCGCCAAGTCAACATGTTTGGACGAGATAGCCATAACGGTATCCAAGATCACGAACGCCGGTAGTAAAACATATCCCTTCGCCTGAAGCACGCGCTTCCACTCCTCAGGCAGGAATATGAAATTGAATGTATCGTCCTTATGCAGCCAGAGATATGCCCCGACGATGCCCCAATTGCAGCCACTGGAACCAAGGGAAGAAGAGATCAAGATACCTCGGAGAGAAAACGATGCCAGACTCACCACGCTACCGATCAAGCCTGATGCTAGCCAAATAGCAACGAAGTTGGCTCGACCAACATCCTCATGCAGCCGTGGTCCAAACACGAGCAGGCCAAGCATATTCATGAAGAGATGGCGAGTGGTCTGGTGACTGAAGGTGTTGCCTAGCATGCTGAACATACGAGGGTATGCTGGAGTAACGATGAAGTAACGGTTGAGGAGACCGATTGTCGGTGGGAACCTCCAAAGAAGGAAGACGAGGACGTTCGCAGCAACGAGTCCTCCGCATGTCGCGTATGCCAGGCTGGTATTTGGAAACAGTCTCTCAGACCGCCGGGGAGGTTCCCAGTATTGAGCCCACATGTAAATGCCAGCGCAGCATGCTAAAGCAAACAATAGACTGGGCAGTATCCGGCCAGCAGCACCAAGTCCGGCCACTTCTGGCGATTCGAGCGTAAGCTTAGTTGTAGCTTGATTACGTGCTCGGATAACCCACTTCTCGAATTCATTGGGAGGTCGCACCAAAGAACTTCCGTCTGAGACTTCCAAACCCTGTTCTGGTCTTGTGTCAAGAGCACCAGCTTTCTCTTGGTATTTCGCCTCAGCTTCAGCCATAGACTTATCTATCTCCTCCTGGAGTTTCGCTTCCTGCTCTTCCCATTCCGCCTCATTCTTAGCTCGAACTTCATCTATCTTCGAACGACCAAACACATCGCCTTCTTTATCACTCAAGGGTGCATAGTAGCGTCCACTTTGCGGACCAACATACTCGGGCTCTTCCTGCGTCTGTTGGTCCGACTGTAACTCAACCGCTTCCTGATATTGAATGAGTCCTAGCTTTTGACCACGCTCCGTCAATGCACTAGGATGTTCCTGTTCTCTTGCAGATTCTTCCCTGCGAAATCTGCTCAAGATAGCGGCTTCTTCATCCACGGGGTATACAGCTCTTAACCAGTTCAGACCTGCCTCGTCCGTGCCAGGGTATGTCTCGAAAACCTCTGTTAGTTCTTCGTCGAATGGAATGTCTAGTGTCCCATCAACTCGACGTGCATGTAGGACTTTGAGAATCCGGTTTCCTAGCTCCGGTTCGGGGTAAATTTCGCCAAAGATGGCCTTGATTTCATCTTCGACCAAGTCTTGCTTACGAAATGTCAAGCCTGGTTCCTTGGTCTCGTGATATGGTTTCAGTCTCCGCAAGATAGACGATGATTTGAAGTATTGTTGTCTACTAGTCACGAAAGTGCGATGTGATGCCGCTGGTTGGAAAGACTGCCGTAGATTGTGGCCGGACAGAGCCTTCTGTGGTTGTATGTTGTTTCGACTGGGTGAGATAACGTGTCGACAGAGGATTGCTTGTCGCAATAGATGGTTTGGCAGAGGCCATGTCGACCTCTGTGAACAAAGGCCGAAGAAGCGCGTTGCTATCGAGGTAGCATTGTTCATGACACCCTGTTTTGACTGCGACGTCTAGCAAGCGCCGTCGCGATATTCGGGGCGTGGAGTTGGACAAGGTAGATTTCGTGTAACGACCGCATCGACGATATCATGATATACTTCGGTGGACGAAACACGCCGTTAATGCATTTTGTGCTACATGTCCTTGGAATTTGCCGAAACAGCAAGTGAATAAACATGGCCTCGAAGCGTTTTAGATATCTTAGCTCATGAATCAATTAGCGGGGGGCTCAGAATGAGCCTTGCCTCATCGAAGATTCATCTGGTTTGTGGGAGGATTAAGACTGCTGGTAGAGCACATAAATCATTAAACATACACAATACTAGCTATAGTCATTCTGTTAAACAGACAATCCGTACTGAACGCTACCTGCTCGACGTTGGTTGTACCACCACTGGCTCGTGCTATAGCGTGAAACCACTCGAACAGGCTGAGATGGCATTAAAGTACCAAAGATGATCACTGATAGTGGCAACAAGCGTCCCTTGGTTACCCATAAGATCGAGAATACCCGATGATATCTGAATGTCATTAGGACCGACGGACTGTCCACTGGCCGCTGTGATCCAATACTCAGGGCTGACATGTCTGTAGTTCAAGAGGTAACCCGGAAGCTTGGGCACCGCATCATTAGCATGGGTCACTCGGTAGTTCCCACCATTCTGGCCCGTTACGAAGTTGGCAAAGGCCGTGTTACCGACCATGGGCGATCCATACGTATACTGCTTCGATGTTAGCTCGTTCCAAGAGGGAGGACGGTGGCACTCACAAGGGCGATAGTAAAACCGGATGCCCTTAGTTCTGCAGCGGCTAGTGTTGCAATAGCTCCTCCTAAGCTGTGACCAGTGCTGATGATGCTGTAACTGGGATTGTTGACCTTCGCTTGCGCAAGGGCAGCCTTGACTTGATCTTTCGATTCAGTCCAGCCAGAGAGGAAGCCGGCATGTACTGAACAGCCATTACAAGAATCGAATGCAACGAGTTCGATGTTGAGGTTGCCAATCCAATTGCCCAGAGACCCACTACCGCGGTAAGAAAGGACAATGGCTTTGTTTGCATCATCGACGGCGATGAAACCGGTGGCACCCGTCTCGCCGAGGCTGAGGAGAACATTAGCAGAATTCGACAACCAGCATACAGGGCATGTACTTTGAGAATTCAAGAACGCTCTTGGCGCCAGCTTGTTGCACCAATGGGCAGTTTCCGCTTGAGCATGTTATGCTGCCCGCGCTATCGTCGTCATTGTCTTTGCAGTATGCAGCGCCAGCGTACTGCTCAAAGAGTGAGAACTGTGATAGTAGAGATGTGGAAATGGCTGCCCACATACGTAAGCTATCGTTCATGGGATTGCATGTGTTTCGCTTACCTCGAGCTTCCAAACGGGTAGGAAGTGCGTTGTTTAGCAGGAACAGAGAAAAGAATGTGATGATAGAAAGGAAGGAAAACATGTTGATGCTGGAATGAATGTGTTCGGGAAAGAAATGAGAGGACGCGAGACACTCGCTAGTAGATAACCGCCGTGCTTTTGCTGAAAGAGTGGCTTTGGGAGGGTGGACGAGTATCATGGGATAGAAAGCAGTTGCTATATGTAGGTGAGGAGCACCTGCACCAGAGTGCACACATCACATTTCACATTGTGGAGAGAACATGGGTTCGTCAAATAATTCCATATCACACATACTGGCTGCAGGAAACCGAAGTCAAGACAACATTGTTGTGACAGCCCTATCCGTGCATGTTGCCGTAATAGACGCCAGAATGGAACAGCATAGTCGATGAACGCAGCCTCGAGCTCGTATTGTGTGCGGGTAATGTACCGCTCCGACAGTCTAAATGCCTGTCTTGTTTTAATGCTGGTGACATCTTGTCCAACGAAAGAGCGAAGCAAGCTCAAGCACTGAATGTATCTCTCATGTGGAAACAACCGACAAAAGGTAGAGACGCAGGGAGAGATTTCTAGAGATCTTAGCTCAGGCGAATGAGCTTGTCAAAGTACATATTCTTGGCAATCACGCTAACCTCCAAAGAGATTAGACCATGATGGCTTGCTGAAAAGGGACAACCCCCGAGATGGCATGGCCAGCATCACTCACATCATATCCTAACTTTCGGCACAAGACAGCTTGGGGAGAAGACCCCGAAGGGCAACACATGGTCACAGCTCAGCAATGGATGTGCATGGATCGCTGCTGTTCATTCACACCACATTCTTCGCGGTGCATGGCACATGACACGTGTCGTGTGATAGTATATTATGTCCGAGGTGTGTCTGTACACGATACTTACATCCCGGGGATGGAGAAATAATGGCGCCAAGCTGAAGTCTACCAGAGAACTTCGGAGACTACCCCCCTCATGAGGAAGACAGACCTCGCAATTTGAAATGTAACGCCGTTGATGGCTCCATAACTAATTTTGCTTTCCGCAAGTATAGCACTGTCACTGTATACACCACCAGGGTCAACCTGGAGTATTCGTGAACAAGAACAGAATTCAGGAATGTACGCGGATGATGTTATATACTTCGCTAGCATACAGCATCTCAGGATTGGTGCTTGCTTTTTCTGAGCTCGTTCCTGGCGCATGTTTGTATGGAGTGACGAGTAATGCTTTGTCTGGTCGTCACTCTCAATTGAAGGCTTGCTTTTCATCATCTGCATCCTTTCAAGCGATTCAACTCTTCACCTCCTCCCTACCAAACACCAATCTGCGGCATCATTAGCACTCTCAGCAAACAAGGATGGTGGCCAACTTATCGAAAACAAAAAGGTAGATTCTCAACCTGATCGTCTTCTCGTCCATAGAAGCCAATTGCATTTCGAATGACTTGATCGTCTGCACGCCTCGGCCTGACTCCGTCACCTCGAGCATCTGCCAACCCATCATAACCGCGGCTCACAAACATATCCGCAGCCCAACCTCGATGCAGCCATATTCCGACCAAGTTACAAGCAAACAAAAATTCGGCCTTTGAGATTGACAAAAGGCGAGCATCATGAACAGACAAGCCAAAGCTTTGATCCTCACACGAGAGAGGTCCTGACATGAAAACTCGGTGGATCCTTCGTCGCACCCTCAGCACCTCCTTCTCACACACAAGTACCTTGACAGGTGTAAGCAGCATTTGTTTGAGGTCGTTCTGTAATGGACTTGTTCGTTATGTACGCGACTCGGGTAGGCAGGCTCTTAGCGACAAGTGTTCCATGGAGTATTTTGTAGACGTGCTTTAACTCATGTTTTCATCCTGCTTGAACTTCCTTGGCCCCGAAGACTCTCAGATCAGAACAAGGGAAACACGCATGCTGCCAACTCGATTCATCTCATGCACCGAACTTCGTTATTCTCATCTCCTGACCATCAACGTACCGCCTCTCGCAAACGCAGACTTTCTCATAGACAACCAACAGACCTCAAGAACGTTGTCATCTTCCGCCACCCTCGTATGTGATGCAGTAACCTCAAAGACCAGCCTTTGATTTCTCTTCCGTGTATCGAAGAGCATTTATCCATCTTTCAGGACAGGACGAACAATGACATCTATAAAAATCGCCCTCTTCCTACCACAACAGTAGGGGTCATCATGACCTGACTCACTAGGAGCCAGACCACTCATCGGCGCTCATCGATTACTCCAGGACAGTGCACTGAAGACGACAATTGACACGGCTGATCAGGATCTCTTGTATCGAGTACGCTTCTGGTGACTGGTGTCGCGAAGTGCGTTCGTTGAGTGAGCTGCAGCGCAAGGCTGTGTGCTAGAAGGTAAGGTTGGTGAGGAGGGTGCCATGGCAATCAAATAGGTACAAGACTTCAGTGTTGGAGTGACGGCTGGCCGGAGCAGACGATAAGCAAGGTGGATATGACTGGCAGATTTCAGAGCTCACAGCCATGTAGACCTGGCAACAAACTTCATTAAGCTTGACCCGGCCAGTGGATCTAACAGGATTGCTCGCTCGTCGATCTCGAACAGCCTGTTTGTATGCTATATCGTCCCTCTAAGCCCCGCTCGTGTTCACAATGTCCTCGTCGGCAGCATGCCTCCTATCCGTCTCCTCACTCCACACACTTCTGCTACGCTCAACACCAACAGAACATCCCATAATGATCACATATAAGTCCAGCTTTGATGATCTGACGCGCGTCCCTGCACGGGCCCTTACCCAAATTGACGCATAGATCATCGTCTTTCTCTGCTTCACCATCTCATAAGAGACAATTCGGCTCTGGACGCCACCACTTCTTTTCACTCAACCTGACCTTTCCAACCGTTCCACCGCCAACAAAGACGAGTAATAGGCAAGCAGGGCGCAGGCGAGATAATCGGTAGGCGTGACAATGCCCATGAGGACCGTGAAACTGAAACCGCAGATATGCTTAGGGTTAAGTTGCCTGGGTGATATTCACCTATGATGAAGTGACCTCGACTCGGTGCTTGTGTGAAACCGTGCTAAGAGGTTCGAAGCAGTGAGAGAGGGCTTCAAATAGGCTGCTCGCGAGAGCTGAATATATGGTCAGGAACTGGGGGAAGTTGAACTGCATAAGATGCTCGGCAGCGAGGGGGTCTGGAGGATGATTGAATCTTGAAGTTGAATCTGCTGATCGTCTATGAGAAGTTGCGATAGGCGCCGTATGGCGGGTTGTCAGAAGGTCGGGATCGAACAGCGAGGCTCGATACAGCGTGATGAATTTGAATTGGTGTAGCATGAGTATGGTCTCCGTATATCGTGCTAGAAACATGTTAGCATTAGTTGTAACAATGAAGTGGACGCGTTCCTCTAACGCGTCGCGTCATCACGTGTAAAGTGATGAAGAACAACGTGAGCTCCCCACAAACTCTAGTCATTAGAGCAACATCATCGGGAACGACACCTACGCATCAAGTGCCAATTTAACACTGAGCTACAAGAGAAGTCTGGGCATTTATTTCAACACAGAGCTCTACCCTCCACACATCATGGCTATGTGATCTCGTTAAGTGGTCGGCTAATCTAAGGAAATATAACTTTCTTTCTACCGAAGTACATGGAGCAACGAATCGGGCGACAGAATAGCTGCCCAATAAGTTGATGGAGGAAGAGTAGTTGTCATCCAGCTGGCAAACATTCTAACCTCGAGTCATTGGTCTGGGACTCTCTCAATGAGCAATAGTCTCAACATCTAGCGTATTGCAGGTTGAGATGAGGATACTGATTAATATTCATATCATTTTTATTACTGCTATTGCAAATCAAATCTATTAAATCGCTAACCAATGCCCATTCAATTATTCCAATTGATTCGCGTGTGCGTGTAACCCTTCCTTTTCATCCCTGCTTGCTCCTCCTGCGATTATTCCTCTATTCTTGTTTTCATAACCTGCTATGTCGCTCAGTTTCTCGTGATTCGTATCGTGCGTATTATCGTGCGTATTATCGTGTAAATTATCGCGTGTATTATCGTACGGGCTGTCGTTGAAGATCCTATATCAGTTATCTTCCGAATGCATACCTATATCGTTAGCGAGAGTAAAGGGATATTCTTATCCTTGACAGAAAGAAAGAAAGAGAGAGTGTGGTTGTAATGTCCTAGTGTTAGATCAGCAACCAATACGGCAACAGTCCAGCTTTACCGTTTGTAATGAGTAGTCGGTGCCACAGCTACAGAGCGAGTGTGGAATTCGTAGCGTCTATTGTCAATCGCTCGAAAGTCGAATCTGTGTTTATGATTGAGTAGTAGTTGCTTTGGCGGCAGAAGCAGCAGATCGGCTGGCTGTTGCTGCAGCGCTGGATACGGACCTGACGGATGACACTGACGCATTGTAAATCGATCTGGAAGATGACGCAGCAGCCTTGGAGGACGAGACTGCGGCAGCATTGACGGACTTTGACGAGGAAGCGGCAGCACGGGATGAAGAAGCTGCAGAGTTGTAAGAGGCACGAGAACTCGAGGCGGCAGCCCTGGAAGATGAGTTGACCGAGTTTGCTGAGGATCGGGATGCAGAGGCGACTGATCGGGATGATGACAAGTAGGAGTTGGCAGAGTTCCTGGATGAGGTGACCGAAGCTCTGCTGGCGGCAACGGAATCGCTGTAAGCTTTGAGAGATGAGGTGACCGACGATCGACTGGCTGCTTGCTGTACGCTCCAGACCGACTTGGACGACGTAACATATGATCGGGCCGAAGATCTGGAAGAAGTGACTGATGACCGACTGGCCGCAGCATCATTACTGTGCACCGACTTGGAGGACGTGGCTGCAGAGCGAGACGATGAGCGAGAAGCAGAGTAAGCCGACTTCGAGGATGTGACTGACGACCTTGAAGCAGCAGCAGCAACACTAGCAGCTGACTTGGACGAGGTGACAGAAGATCTGGAGGCTGACCTCGAGGAGGAGGCCGCGGCCTTTGCGGCGGAGGAGGCAGCAGATGCAGCAGCAGGATCTGCAACACGTGAATAGACCTGCATAGCTAGGTTACCTCCACAAGCCTCGGTGGTGTTGGCGTTGCAAGGAAGGTTGCAGTCAGTGCTTGTACCCAGGTCTGTGTTAAGACTGGGACCACAAATGCAGTGGCCATAGCCGTCCATACCCAGATACGTGTAGTCAGCATTTGTAGAGCAACTGGCGGCACATGCCTCAAGACCGATTACCGAAAAATCCGTTTGGTCTCCATTAGCACCGTAAACCGCTCGGGCAGATTGCGTCTCGACGTAGCAATTGTCGTACGTGTAGTTGCTGCCAATATATTTGGGAATCACAGGAGCACCTGCTGGAAGATCCAATTCGTAGACGCTGATAAGGGCGCTTCCGCCACAGGCTTCAGTTGGGTCTCCTACGCAAGCATCATTGCAGGTGCTGTCATCCTGTTTCAAGCCGGCGTCGGGCTTTGTGTTGCCGCACCAGCACTCATGCATGTACTCCACACCGATATACTTGTAGTCGCCGGCACATTGGTCCAAACAGTACTCAATTGTCATGCCGTCGAGGTTCGGTTTAGGTGGCCCGTTCGGAAGTGGCCTAGGGTTAGCATTGTCCTGGTAACAACCGATATAGGCGTAGTTGTTGTGCCCAACGAGATTAGATAGTGCAAGAACGGAAGTTGTGGTTGCAGCCAATGCCAACCACCGAAGCATTGTTGGTGCCATCTTGCCAGAGTGTAATCGTCGGGTTTGTCCTGAGTGAATTTCTGATTGAGTGGTCGGGATTGAGTTGAATGTATTGATTGATGTCTTGATTGAATGTCTTGTTAGATGCTTTGTAGTGGTTGTGTGTGATGATTTCTCTTCTTCGTCCCGGAGTTTCAGCTGAATATATGTATATGCATCGTGGCCGGCTCGAAGTTCCAGGTTGTATGAAGTTTGGCCATCACCGAGTGCTGGAGATGACATTCCGGCTGTTGAGCCCAAGAGACACTTGTGTCCATGGCGACGAGATGGTCGACCACGAACGCTTCCCCACAATAGCGATTAGGTTACCAGCCAGGACCAAGGTATTCTAGAATGTTGGTAGATCAGGAAGGCCGAGAACGGCACGGCCGATGACAACCGTCCTTGGATCGTTTCTCCAGGAATTCGTGCTAATCTGAGGAGACGCACTGTCCTCTGCGCTCGGACGTCCCGTACCTCTCCTCGAGTCGTGCAATTTCCTGCACCGTAGCACCGTCTAGAGCACCCTCGGAAACGGTCAGGTCACGCACGGCCCGAAAGATTCCATATTCTAATCCAACCAAAGCCGGGCTTGCGTATCTGTTCACAAGTCGGGCGACAACTAGGTCAGGTCTGAATGCATCTGCTCCAACGAACGTCTTCAGCGCACCACGTATCACTCCAGACTCGGTTAAAGGGACAGCTCCTGGGTTAGGATCTTGCTTCTCATCTTCTTTTCCAAGCAATTCACCAATCACAATAGTTACCAATCCTTTCCAACCATGAAGTTCCACGGCACGCTCAAGTCAGTCACTAAGGCGGGTGGCCCAATTTCAGTGACAAGTGTACCAGCCACCAACGGTCCGAGAGACGCATGTGTGTGCGTACTTGGCGTTGGCTATGTAGGGGAGTCCCTCTTGTCACATTTTGGCAACGTCGTCAACGCAATTGGCTACGACATCTCGGAATCCCGTGTCTTGGCTCTCCGCCAGAAATATCTCGACAATGCCCGGATCCAAGTCACATCCGATCCAACAGAGCTGTCCAAGGGCACTCACTTTCTCATTGCAGTGCCAACCTCGTTACGCAATGACAATTCAATCAATCTCGACTTTGTTCTGGCGGCACTCAATACCATTGTCACGTACGCCAAGCCGGGAAGCTGCATTGTCATTGAGAGCAGTGTGGCTGTCGGCACCACGAGAAGGCTGTTGACGCCGTACAAGTCGACATTCCATTGTGGCATGTCTCCAGAGCGCATTGATCCTGGGAGAGTGCACCCCACCGCCGAACAGATCCCAAAGGTTGTTTCCGCACTGACCCCAAAAGCGATGAAGCACATATTCGCCCTGTACGCTTTGATATACGAAACGCTCGTGCCCGTGTCCAAGCCCGAGGTGGCTGAGATGACAAAGCTTTACGAGAATTGTTACCGAATGGTCAACATCGCGTACGTTAATGAGATTAGCGATGCTTGCGTGTCACATGGTATCGATCCACATGGTATGTATTCGTCGTATCCCAAGAAACACGATTCGGGAAGAACAATGAGCTAACTTCTTGCAGAAATGATTGGAGCAGCAGCTACCAAGCCATTCGGGTTCCAGCCGTTTTATCCAGGCCTGGGCGTGGGTGGTCATTGCATCCCAATCAATCCCTGGTACCTGTTCGAGAACAACCCGAACCTGGTAGTTTTGAAGACGGCTACCAAGACCATGCAAAACAGGCCGAGGAAGAATGCAAGAAAATTTCACCGGGCGTGCCAGGCAAAGTCGTTCACCAAGACCAACCAAGGCACATACAACGAGACACCACGAATGCTGGTTGTAGGCCTTGGCTTCAAGAATGGTCAAGTCAACCTCGCCTATTCACCAGCACTTTCATTCGCCGAGACTTCACAGGAGCTCGGCTGCTCCCGTCTTGCTTTCTATGATCCGACCATATCTGCAGATCAGGTTCCGTGGATGGAGAAGTTGGGCGATGCTTGTTGGAACGCAGAATACATTGAATCCGAGTTTGATGGAGTAGTGCTCTGTAACAAGCTGGAGGTCATCGACACAGGCCTGCTTGACAAGCTCCATAAACCCCTTGTCAAGAGATATACCTAATCTCAGTATAGATTGTTGCATTATAGCGTTTGAAATTTTTTTGTTAGAGACAAGGCGCACAAGCGATAGAAAGCCATCATACTGTTCAATAATAGAGTCTAGCTGTACTTCGTGTCAAAAGAATGATCGAGTCATTATCAATTAATCTGTTTTCAGTTTCTCGCTTTTCAACACAATCGGATCTGTTATTGTCATGTAATCGTATCATTCTATCATGGCTCCGCATCAAGGTCTGCCTCGGAGGCTGCTATGTACTTTTTCGTTGGCGTCTGCGTCAGATCTCGATGCCTTCGATGAAATGGTGTCCGCCGCGACAAAGTGGAAGGTGTCGGATATCCATCCTGGAAAGCTTTGCGGGCAGGCGTTTGTTCGATGGTTGTTCCTTCAAGCTTGATTTTGTTGACACTATCCAAGCTCGAGGTACTTCCAGTGGGTCCACTGTTGTCCTTCTTCTTGTCCGCAGGGCTAACCTTGCTCATCGGTGTTTGAGCCTGCTGAGATATCATGTGTTTCTTCTCCCCTTGTTTAAGGGGTTTCGTGGCAGTGATTGGAAGCTCTGCAGGCGCTCTCGACTGCTCCTTGACGAATGCTCTAGGTGTCGCTCCTCGGATTGCTTGCCGCACAGACCTGGCAAGTCGTTTTGGGGTCCAAGATCCCTTGACTTCTTCGTTGTGATTGATAGTTGCGCCAGGCTTGCCTTGAGTACTAGCGCCAGTTTTACCCCAAGCTTGACTTCCCACGTGAAGCAGTACATTCACCATTACTATAACAGAAAGGATAGGTGACATAACCTGGTTAATGCACATTCCCATCAGAAGCTTATGCAAACGTCTCCTGAGCACAGGCTCTTTTAACAGAATTAGTATGAGATACCAAGTCGCTGGGGTCTTCGTCACAATGAGTGTTGGTATGACCTTGACAAGGTAGAAGTTGGTTGCCAAGCCATGTATAAAGTATCCGGTATTGAACACCCGGTAGAAGACCAGCGTCAATCTCACAATGTCGATCGCCGCAAAGAGACGTGTCGCTAATCGTTGCTGAGGGCCGAGTAAATAAAACCAGTCATTGAAGTATGCATTCGATGCCCATCGACGTCGCTGGCTTAGATAATGTGACAGGCCGGACGGAGTAACTGTCTCGCTCAGTGCGTCAGGCACGAAAACAGTGCGTAGATGCTTATCCCGTGAGAGCATGCACCAAGTAAGACGTCGATCGGTCCCCAGGTACTGTACCTGATGACGAAGCAGATTGTGTCCCGTCACTGGTCTAGCATATTCGCTCATGGCACTACCAAGCTCCGGTCGAACAACGATCATGGTCACACATCCTGGCAGGCAAGTCACTCGACCAAATGTGCTCTCGGCCTGCCTTCTGACGTATTGACCAAAAGTGTACTGGAATTGCTGGAACAAATGCCACGGTGAGTACTCGGTCCATCCGGTACCAAGCTCTGCAAACAAGACACCACAGGCGGCCACTGCACTTTTCGTCTGACATAAAGCATTTGCAAGTCTCTGTAAGCATTTATCGTGGATTGTCGAGTCTGCGTCAGTGCAGAAGATGAAATCAAAGGCCCTCAGACGTTTCCTTGACACAAGATGTGGCATTGTCAGCTCCCAAATCTCCTCCCTGAGCAATTTTGTGGAATGCGGCAAGTCTTTTCGTGGATAATTGAAAAGGTCATGACCAAGGATTAAACTGTCTTTCTTTCCTGCGTTCTTGACCTTTTGGATGAGAATGGTTGGGATATGCTTCTGATGGGAATGTGCATTAACCAGGTTATGTCACCTATCCTTT
>Ga0139314_100237_pt1 | contig 13185 bp, 11 predicted proteins | sample In2P11_FD_99376 | JGI IMG/M metagenome (GOLD analysis project Ga0139314, IMG submission 99376)
GTTTTTGATGGGACAAACTTCAATTATTGGAAGGTAAGAGTTACTGCCTATCTTCAATCTCTTGGTACAAAAGTTTGGGACATTGTAGAAACAGGTTATGCTTTTCCTTCAGCTACTCCTACAAATCCGGCCGAGAAAAAGAAATATGAAACAAATGCAAAAGCAGTCAGTACTCTATTGGGATGTATATCTCAATCAGAATTCATGAAGGTAATGCACTATAAATCTGCAAAAGAAATATGGGACAAAATTGTCACAAGCTACGAAGGAGACGACCAGGTAAAGCGTGCTAAACTTCAAACTCTCAGGATCAAGTATGAGAATCTCAGAATGTATAATGATGAAAGTGTGGCTAACTATTTCCTTAGAGTTGATGAGATTGTTAATTGCATGAAAAATTTGGGTGAAGAAATAAAAGAAGCTATTGTGGTTGAAAAGGTTCTAAGATCATTATCCCCCAAATTTGAATCTAAAGTGTCTGTAATAGAAGAAAAGGAAAATCTACGAACTCTTACTATGTCTCAGCTTCACGGAATTCTAACTGCTTATGAAATGAGAAAAGGAGATCCATCAGAGAGAAGGGAAGCGGCTTTCAGGGCATCAGGCAAAGAAGATTATTATGAAGCAAGCCATGTTCCAGAAGAAAAGGAAGAAGAATCAAATTTTGTCAGAAATCTTCAAAGGGGTTCTGGAAGGTTCAGAGGTAAGCTACCTTTTAAATTCTTTGCTTGTGGAAGAGTAGGTCATTATACTGCAAAATGTCCTTATAAGGATAAAGGAAAGGAACCTGCTAGATGGAACAATAAACAAAGTGAAAATAAGAAAAGCTACTACACCCATGAAGATAGTGATGGTTTATCAAACAGTGATGAAGATGAACGAGGTAATAAATATACTTTGTTAATGGCAATTGAAGATGATGATTATGAGGATGCTGTAGATGTGGATAAACTCTTTGATGAAATTACTAGACTCAAGAGATGTATATAAGAAAGGAATGTAATCATTAATGCTTTACAATCTCAAATTGATGAAAAGGAAAGACATCTTGAAAAGTTAGAAGGTGAAATTGTTGGTCTTAGAAAAGAGATTGAGAAAACAAAAGCTATTAATCTTAAGTTTGTCAAAGGATCTGAAACTTTGGATAATATCATCAATGCACAACGTTCTCCTCTAAACAAGACAGGTCTAGGATATAATGGAGAAACTTCTCAAGCTTCCACTTCAAAAAGTTATCTTGATGCAGCAAGGAGGAATGAGCAAAAGCACAATGAAGATGATCAGGCAAGACAGGGACAAATTGCAAACAGAAACTATCAGGGAGCAATCCACTTTCAAAGTGAACAAAAGCTACAATCAGCCACAGGTAAAATCTTCTCATTTTAGTTCAAGAATGGATGAAAATAGAAATTACAATCAATTGGGTGGAAGATTGGATAACCGCAGGAATTTCTTCAATGGACAATGTTTCTCATGCCATAATTTTGGACACAAAGCAGCACAATGTGTTGCATATAAAACAATCATGACTAGAGAAGCTCAAAAACAAAGAAGTATGACGGGGATTACAAAGAGGACCTATAACAACTTTTCGGCTCTTGAGAATGAAGTTGAATGTTCTATTTGCAATAACTTTGGTCATGAAGACTCTGAATGCAGGAGCAGGTTCTGGAAGACAGCACAGAAGGAACAAACCTCAAACGCCAGAACATGGAGAATAAAGGAACCACAACCAGAAAGATGCGGGATAGCCCTTTATGCAGAAGGTCAAGAAAATCTATGGTACATTGACAGCGGATGTTCGAAACATATGACAGGCGACAAAGAAAAACTTGAGTCATATACCGCTTTAGAAAAGGGAAAGAAAGTTTCTTTTGGAAACGATATCTCTGCAGCCATAAAGGGGAAAGGCATGGCTCAGTTAAAAGAGGAGGTCAAAGCTGGAAATGTTTTGTATGTTGATGGATTGAAACATAATCTTCTAAGTGTCAGCCAAATGTGTGATCAAGGAACCGAGGTGATATTTAGAGCAAATGGATGTTTTGTTCGTGAGCTTGATACAGGTAAAACAGTGATCAGGGGTAAAAGAACTCCAAATAATCTATATGTTTTTGAAGAAGGACAACAACAATGCTATCTAAGCAAAGATGATGAACACTGGTTATGGCATCGAAGATTGGGGCATCTAAGTTTTTCACAAATAAGGAAAGCATGCAAATATCAGGCAGTTCGCGATCTTCCAGATATCAGAATTCCAGACAACACCATGTGCAAATCATGTCAGTTCGGAAAGCAAACCAGAACTAATTTTCCAGAGAAGGAAGGATCAGCAAGCAGACCTCTCGAGCTAGTACATGTAGATACATGTGGGCCTTTTAGAAAAAGGACACCTCGGGGAGAAGAATACTTGATATTATTCATTGATGATTTCTCCAGGTTTGTTTGGTTAGGACTTATGAAACACAAAGATGAAGCATTTGAAAAGTTCAAAACCTTCAAAGCCAGGGCTGAAAATGAATCAAGATACAAAATTAAGTGTCTTAGATCTGACAGAGGTGGGGAGTTTACCTCGAATGAATTTTTTCGACTTCTGTGAAGAACATGGGATAAGAAGAGAATTCTCTATAGCTAGAACTCCTCAGCAAAATGGAGTTGTGGAAAGAATGAACAGAACAGTCCAACAAATGGCTCATGCTATGCTTGATGAATCAGGTACTCCCCCAACCTTTTGGGGTGAAGCTGCACATGCTGCTCTTATTATTCTCAACAAAACAAATGTCAGGGTGGATAGTACTCAAACTCCTCATGAGCTCTGGAGTGGTAAAACTCCCTCGGTAAAGCACTTCAAAATCTTTGGGAGCAAATGCTATATTAAGAATACTGATGAGCAGCTTGGCAAACTTGAACCTAGAGCAGATGAGGGCATTTTTCTTGGTTACTTTCCACATAGCAAAGCATACAAATGCTACAATAACAGACTTGGCAGAATCGTCGAAAGCATTGATGTGGTGGTTGATGAGAAGGGATACATACCTAAGGAAGTACATCGGGAAGACATTGAAGAAGATGAAGGCTACCCTCAAAGACAGAATGATGAAGAAGAAGAACCTCAAGAAGAACCAGAGGAGCAGACAAGAATAGAAGAGAAGACTCCATCCAGATATGTTCAGAAGAATCATCCTGAATCTCAGATTATGGGACAGAAAGAAGCAGGTGTACAAACAAGAAGAACAATTGCACAAGCTTCAAGTTATCTGGCATTACTCTCTTCCACTGAACCACAAAATGTGACAGAAGCATGCAAAGATGAATGTTGGGTCAAAGCAATGGATGAAGAACTTGATCAGATCGAAAAGAACAACACTTGGGAATTGGTTCCCAGACCAAAGGATAAGAATGTCATAGGGACAAAATGGGTCTTCAAAAATAAATTGAATGAAAATGGAGAAGTTATCAGAAACAAGGCCAGACTTGTTTGTAAAGGGTATGCACAGCAAGAAGGGATAGATTTTGAAGAAACATTTGCTCCGGTTGCAAGACTTGAGGCCATCCGAATGTTCCTTGCTCTCTCAAGCTTTCAAAACTTCAAAGTATTTCAAATGGACGTGAAATCAGCCTTTCTGAATGGAGACTTAGAAGAAGAAGTATATATTGAACAGCCAGATGGTTTCATCCTTGGGAATGATCCAAATCTTGTGTGCAGATTGAAAAAGGCCCTCTATGGTCTTAAACAAGCTCCAAGGGCTTGGTACTATCGTTTGGACAAATATTTTCATCAACAAGGTTTCTCAAAAGGGTCAGCAGATAGCAATCTTTATATGAAAGTTGAAAATAACAAATTGCTAATACTTGTTGTGTATGTAGATGACATCATCTTTGGCAGCAATGAAGAATCTATGAGTCAAAGCTTTGCCTCTATCATGCAGAAAGAATTTGAAATGTCCTTACTGGGAGAACTGACATATTTTCTTGGTTTGCAAATCCAACAAAAAGAAGGAGGAATCTTTCTATCTCAAACCAAGTATCTCAAGTAGATTTTGAAGAAATATGGCATGGAAGATGCAAAACCAGTATGTACACCCATGGTCACAGGATGTAGCCTTAGTGCAAATGATGAATCTGCAGCAGTACATCAACCAACCTACAGATCTATGATTGGAAGTTTACTTTACTTGACAGGTACCCGACCAGACATCATGCATGCTGTTGGAATAGTTGGAAGATTTCAGGCAAATCCGAAGGAGACTCATCTTCAGGCAGTAAAGAGAATTTTCAAATATCTTCAAGGGACTCAAAATTATGCCTTATGGTATCCTAGAGATACAGATCTTACTCTTCATGCTTATACAGATGCAGGTTGGGCCGGAAGCGTGGATGACAGGAAAAGCACAAGTGGTGGTGCATTCTTTATGGGTTCCAGATTGGTATCTTGGTTCAGCAAGAAACAAAGTTCCATTGCCTTGTCTACAGCTGAAGCAGAATATGTTGCTGCTGCATCTTGTTGCACCCAACTTCTTTCGATGATGCAGACTTTGCAGGATTTTCAAATCACTTGTACTCCACCAATCCCCATCTTATGTGATAATACAAGTGCAATCGGCATCTCAAAGAATCCTTTTATGCATTCAAAAACCAAGCACATACCAATCAAGTACCATTTTCTCCGGGAACAAGTGCTTGAACAGAAGGTCAAGTTGGAGTATGTTCCTTCCAAGGAACAAGTTGCTGATATTCTCACCAAACCATTGCCCAGGGACACGTTTGAATACCTCAGGCAAAAGCTGGGGGTTGTTGATGCATCATCTTATTATTGAACCTCTTCTTATTGGTGGTATAGGCTCAGGGGGAGCACACAATGCATTGTTGGCATTATGGAGGATGGTCAGAAGGAGATCGTGAAAATAGCTGCAATATGTCTCTATCTCTTTCATGGTGGGTTATGATTCATCACCGCAGACCTGGTTCATATTCAGGGGGAGCATGATCTTAGGGGGAGCATACCCCTTTGCCCTTGATGTCAAAGGGGGAGAGTGACTTCGTGTGGTGGTTGCCATCAAGTCCAAAGGGGGAGTTTGTTGGCATTATGGCTAAAGGTGTTGTCCTTGATGGCAACCTATACAGGTGATGGACCTCAGTACTTCCTGACAGCAGCAGAAATTGATCAAATATTGAAGAAAAGAAGAAGGACGCAGGAAACCAGTTCAGATGGTGCGTACCCACAGGTACACCATGCATGGCCCGCATCCAGAGACGCAGGGAAGCCGTTCAGGAGGTGTGTCCACCCAGTGCATGCTTTTTAAGGCAGAGAAAAGCACACGTGGGGGTTTCTTATGATTTACTCTTGGTTTTGAGCCGACGGTATTGTGTTATTACGGTTTTAACTCGTGGTATTGTTCCATGATTTAAGGAAGGGTTTGCCTATATAAAGCAAAGGAGATCATTTGTCAAGTATGCTTTTTGGGTTGAATATCTTATGAGAATTAGATCTGAAATTTTATGGGTGTAATGTCTAGATCTAAAGAAGGCGAATCTCCTGATCTCTTCGGCGCATGATCGGATCTCTAAATCTGATTGACTGGGTTGTCTCTTAATCATTCTTATCTGAAGGGTCGCAGGCACAGTAAAGGGAAAGTGCGCCGGGACGCAGGCCAGAGGAAGTTTAGGTGCATCCCTGAGGTAAAAGGACGCAGAGAGGTATCGGGAGATCTGCGTGCGGACGCAGGGCAGACAAGGTTCAGGTGCGTCCTTGAAGTCAAAAGATTCGGCGCGATAGTGTTTTTTGGGTGCGTCCCTGAGCAAAAGGACGCGACGCGATAGTGTTTTTGGGTGCGTCCTTAGAGCAGAAGAACGCGGTACAATTGAAGCGACAGTGCGTCGGTGCGCGGCACGCCGGAAGGATCTCTGCGTGTGGACGCAGGAGTGCAGAAGAAGAACTACGTCTGGTCGCAGACCACAGAAGGGAAAACTGCGTCCCTGTCTTAAGATGTTCTGTTGACTGTATTTTTCTGTTCATAAGGTGTTCTGGGTTAGCTCTGTAATTACTGATCTGAAATCTGTAGTGGACTGTAACTGTTGTTGTATACTTGTTGATCATTTGATGCTTTATGAAAAGAAGTAGGGGGTTGTAGCTCCCTTCCAGGAGGAGACTGGAAAATGAGAGAGATTTGTAGCTCTCTGCAGGTTGCAGCCTGCATACTGGTAAAGGACTGCACCAGTACAAAATCATTGTAAAAGAAGTTTCTAATTTGAAAGAAGATAGAGACATATTGCAGCAGGTGGTTTTTCCCACATTGGGTTTCCACCTTACATCTTGTGTTCCTTGGTGTGACTATCTGTTTCTTTGTTCATGCTCATTATTTTATGCTACTGATATGCAAAAATAATTCAAAGTACAAATAAGGAAGATTTGTTTAATTGCTCCATAATACTGATTCACCCCCCCCCTCTCAGTATTATTTCCAACAGTAACCATCTTTTATTTCAATATATCCAAGCTCTTCTTACAATCATCGTTCCAGCAGAACGTGACATCCTTCTTCAACAATTTCTCCATAGGTGCCATGATCTAGGCATAGATTTGGATAAACTTTTTGTAATACCCCGTATGTCCCAGTGTAGTGTACAACTGTTTCACACTCCTCGGTGCTTCCAACTTTAGTATCACCATGAACTTTGTGGGGTCTACAGTCAGTCCTTGTCTGCAAACCACATGCCCCAATAAGTTCCCAAAAGGAAAGCATAATAGACACTTCTTGATATTGAGTGTGATCTAGTATCTTCGACATGGTATCCAACATCAGGCACAAGCTTGCTACATTGCGCTTAACCAGCCCAAATATAGTCCAGTCATTAAAATATACCTCCAGTAACTTATGAATAAATTTGTTGAATGCCGCAACAACCACATGAAAAAATATTGTAGGCGCATTTTTCAATCCAAATGGCATTATGGTGTACTGAAAACAACCCCACTTAATTGCGACGGTTGTCTTGCTCCTATCCTGTGGCGCAATTTTGATTTGGTGGTACCCAGAGAACCCATCAGTGAAGGAATATGCTTCCTGGCTGCGTGCATTGTCCAACACTTCATCAATGAATGGAGTTGGGAAAGGATCATGCACACAAGCATCATTCAGTTTTCTAAGATCCATGCATATCCTTATCTCATCCTTCTTCTTCTTCTCTTGCACCACCACTGGCCATACCCAATCATATTCTTCCACAAGCTCAATGATGCCTCCTGCAAGCATATTTTCTAGCTCTAAGTGGACCTTCTCCTTATATTTCTGATTCAAATGGTAAGGCCTTTTCTTAACTGGCTTCACGTCGGGCTTTAACACGATCTTCATCATTCCTAAGTCCTCAATTATTCCTTTCATATCTGTGAACTTGGTAGGGAAGAAGTCCTAATATTCACAGAGTAGTTCAACGACCTTATCCATCATTGTGTTATCCCAGTAGTCTCCAATATTCACGAATTTGGGTTCTACCTTCATACCAATGTTCACTTGTTTCATTTTCAATGACACGGTTATATTAGGGTTCTCAATCTGTGGTCCTTGAACCTCACAGTGACCTTCAATTTCTGAATGTTAATCTTTTGCGGATCCTCATCCTCTTCTTTAGTAGTTACATTATGAAATTAGAGCATGTGACTTAGCTAAGTAGCCCATTCGAGCCGAGTTATGTCTAAAGGATCCTGCAGTATCCTAAAGATTGCTTCTTTTACTTCTTGTAGCACTTCATCAATACTGTTAAACCCATCCTCAAAACTGAATGTCATCATGAATCCTTCATATGGGATATCCCATTCACATGTCCCATGGCGGAGCTTTGTTTCTATATACCAATTCATTGGGATAACATCCAGGGTATGACAGAACAGGTGCACCCACTCAAATTGGTGCTTTTCTCCATAAGCCTAGGTCCATTTTGCGAGATGTGCGCGCATATCGTTTTGACCATCATACTTGTCTGTCAGTCACATCTTAGGCTTCCCAAATCATGTTCTCATCATCCTCCTACATTCATGCCAATCATCAAAGCTTCCCTTGTGCGCACCCCACCATCTTGCGGCCGTAGTGCACAGTGCCCAGTCTAAGGCTTGGAAGCACTGCTTTTCTAGTACCTCCCTTTCAAATGCATCCAAAAAGATATCTACCTCATTTAGACCATCAAAAGTAGGTATATTTCTTACCTTTGTCAACACAGTGCAATGACCGAGTCATCATGTTGCAATTCAGTGTAATTACTTCATGTAATTGATTCTTCTAGCATTATATTTATTCAGTAGAGTTCAAATTGTAGGAACTCTCACGATCCCATGTAATCCATCCATCCATAGTGGGATTCACCCAATCTTGGTCTTGCACTATTATCTTATAGATACAGTCCAGGTCGTCATCACTCTCATAATCATGGATAGGTTCAATATAACACGATCCTTCAATGGGATTGAGGGGCACTATTATGCGTAGTGATTTCTTCTCAAATATCATATTTCGCTTATTTAGATTGATTACTCCATTCATATCAGTAACCCAGTCAATTCCCAGGAGTGTAAGATAGGGATTGTTGTCATCCACTATATCTATTACTTCAAAATCAACCAGTGTACTCACTCCCTCAATATCCACAGTCACCCCCTATATCCGCCCCATGGGGATGACCTTCTGCCAATTCACCATCCTTAGCTTAATCAGAGACCATTGCAGTGCAAGTCTCCCCATTCATTCCCATGTGTGCTTTGGTAGGACATTTTCATCTGAACCTAGGTCCAAAATGACCTGATCCATTTCATACTCTCCTATCTATGTGGTTAGTCTCATCTCCTGTCCTATCCTTGTTTTATACTTGCAAATATTTTGTACTATGCATGGCTCACTTGGTGTGGTTCCAACGCATCTATTGATGAGTTCTTGTAACCCCTTCATAACCTTACTGTCGTGCAATAACTTCATACAAGCTTCTAGGAAAGTTGTGAACATAGAAGGGTCCATCTCTTTCTCAAGCTTATCCTTGCTTCCTAAGGTGGAGGCCTCAGCGAAGCTCTTCTTAGCTTCCATGAAGGTTTAACATGTGCACTCCAAATCAAACTAAGCCTCCTTTGTCGGGGCTTTGCAAACCCATGTATTGTCTTCCGATTATTTCCCCTTGTCATCTCTTGTCGCAATTCCACTTCTGAGCAGTATATTTATTTTTGAATCTTCCTCACATGGCTCTAACCTCATCATCTTTAGGTTCTAAGTCAGAAGAGGTGGTAGTTCCCCTTTGTCATGTATCCTAGCTATCAACATAGCACAGTCTTCCTTTTCATGATTAAATAGTGTTCAATACTTGCACGATGGACGCGTCAGATTAGTGTAATCATGGGCATGGTGTACTGGTCCTTCACAATTGTAGCAAATCAGTTGTCCTTGAACTCTACTAGGTCCTCCTCTGGCTCAGCCTCTTCCGTGCCCCTGAAATCCTATTCGTGCCATCCCTATGCTCTGTTCAAGGCACCGTGTTTTGGCCTAAACCCTATAGGTGGGATTTTTATCTATCATCAGTTCATAGCTCCTACAAGTACACTCAATGTGCCCTACTAACCTACAAAATTTGAAGAACCATTTTTGTGGCATCTATACAAAATTTTGTAGCAAGTGACAGTTATCTGTGGCATGTTTTCTGGCTACCTGACAGATAGCGCACCATAATGAAGGCCCTACACTTGGTCCTTCTTAAGCTTGTAGTCTTAAAGGCATCAGTCCTCCGCCCACAATATAGTTTGAAAAGACCAAGAAATGATCTTTGTCATGACCCTCACTCTTGCATTTAAAGCACCATACCTCCTCGCGTACCTCTGGTCGAACCATCCTATCCTGCTGCAGACTTTACATCTCAAGGCATAGATTCTTCAGCTATGCATGGATCTGCCAAACTCCTATATTAGGATATTGCATCATAGTTTCATGTAGTCTCATGGAAATTTCCAAGGCCTCTGCCTGAGTTGTTATCCTCTACTGTGACAATGCACTCCTTAAGTGTGGTAGTAGCAAAGCCAAAAACGACTCGCGATGTTTTCCATTTGTCAAATTCATGTTGGCTTTGTGGATTGTACATTTCAGCTTCTGATCTAGTTCCCAAGATATCTCACCTAGTTGCATTGTGATCTCTTTGAATCCCACAATCAACTGCACCTGAGATTTATGCCTACTAAATTCCCTATTTAGTGTTGCCTGGATGTTTGTTATTACAACATTCAGATTATTGTTAGAGTACTTAATATACTAGGTTAGCGTGCAATCTTGCAGAGCACTAATCAGTGTCACCTTCTTTATATGATCATCTGTAACACCTTGAGCGTCCCATACAACCCTCACAACAAACCAGAATTGGTTTGGGTCCTCATTTCCCAAGCCTTTGAGCAAAGGCAACTTCACTGTATTTTCCATACTAAACTGTGGTGGAGGTGGAGGTGGTATAGGTGAAGTTGGAGGTGGTGTGGGTGGAGGTGGTGTTAGCGGGAATCCTTGTCTTATTAACTAAATAGCACTTCATAGAGAAACCTTCACTATCCCTTCTTCGTCACTTCACAAAAGTGAAATTAAGGGACTATACTCTATACCCTTTTTTCCTTCGTTCCTGTAAATTTTTCTGCTTCGCATAGTCCCAAACATCAAGGTAGTTGCATAACCCATTTTTCACACAATAGCATTTTAATCCAGGTATTCAAAGATTTTACATACTTACCTTGTGGTCCTTTGAAAAAGAATCGCTCTACCTCGCTGTAGCTGACTGAGGTGTCAACCATGAATTCAGTCACAAATCCTCCTATCATGTGATCGAGCCAATGATCGATGGCACGGGCGATCTTATCCTCCGATGCTTCCAACCTTTTCACTAGCTCTGGGGTCCACACAATAGGACCGTCAAGTTTCCACCTTCCTTGGCTATCTGCTAGCTTCACGATCCACTCATATAGCTCAATAGGGAAAGATCAGAAAGAGATCTCGTGGATCTATGTATACAGGTATCTGTCTAACCATTATTCCTTTATTAGTCATAGGTTTCTATTCTCTTGTGCAGAAAATTCATGGATCTTTCTATCCAACCAGTCTCCAATCTCCTTCTTAGTTGGATTCTAGTGATTGACATCACACATCTCTTATTGTAGATTTTGGTCCCAACAATGGAACCATTTGTTGGCTTGATGGGGCTTGATCTAGGTTCAGTGTTAATTAGCCAAACAAATCCCTACACTACTGGCTCTTTCGGCACCAGCCCACAGAGCATGGACTAAAGTCTCACTCAAAGTAGTATGGGGGGGATACTGGAACCAAGTTTCTGCACCCTGAGATGGTTGTGATGTCGTTTGATTTCTTCTATCCTTGCCTTTGTGTAGGTGGCCTCGCTCTAGGGCTTGTAAGACAACCCTCTATTCTATCCTTCAATACCTTTGTGAAAGATATGATCAACCTTCATACAACCCTAACTTGTGGCTTAAGTGCTTTCACATTGCTATGGTAGCATGCCATGTAGATCCCTCAATTATCCTAAGTGATTTTCTTATCTTTTCAAATACTTGAAGTTATTACCGCGTAAGAAGATATTCATAATTGCATTCAATTATTCAATGTAATTGCATTCATTCATTCATCATATAAGCATAATAAAGAAAACTCATACACAAATATCCAAACCCATCAAAAAAACAAATACACAGAAATTGAAGAATAACTCCTTTTATTAATATCTCCCAAGTGTTATAGACTCTATCCACCCTGCGCACACAGCTGCAGGGGTATGCATGCTTAGCTGCAGACTTCTACCCTAAGCCTCTGTGCACTCAGCTGCAGAGCCTCTATCTACACAACAACTAAAAAATTAGACTTCTTCTTTAGATCTATTACTCTATTACATTATATTGATTCATTGATCCATTGATTCTAAACTACTTAGATCTTAGCTCTTTTTATACAATCCCATGGTCCATGGACCATGGGTAGGTCTCTTATAGCCGACTTTACTTTACAAAACTAAGGGTAGACTACCCTTTTTGACACATAATATCTTCGCACATCGTCACCACAAAATTTGGAGTCCTTACAATTATATTACAAAAATTGACTTAACATGGGCTTTTAGCACCAAAATTTCCCTTAGGGGATCCCACTCCCAACACTCACAAAATAGAAGAAAGAGATAGATGAACAAATTAAAACATGGCCTCTTCAAGGGGGGAGCCTCCTTTACATTATACAAATGAACAATTCTTGGATGATACAAATGACAAGACCTCCTTTCTATATATAGGAGTCTAAGGGTCACAATATAATCAGAGTCGGCATAACAATAATAATGTAAGGGCACAACAATAACAATAGTGGGCTTCTATGGGGCCCAATAATAATAGTATGGAGAAAACACGGGAAAAAAAATAACAATAAGGGGATACAATGACAATAATAATAAGGGAATACACTAGTATTATAGGGACCTAACAAGGTGTACATGGAGATAATAGAGGAGTTGAAGTTGCGCGAACAACACACATCACAGCGGAAAATTCAGGTAGAAAAAGAGTCGACTTCACTATAGAAGAGGCTCAAACAAATGATTCAGGAGAGGGATCAAGTAGTTTAGTAGCAACAAAATCTCAAGGAAGTAGTGGAACCCACATGTAGATAATTCTTCGACCTTGATGTCTGAGAATAAGAACCAATAGAGTACAAGGTCGTGAAGCTCAACCTTGCAGTGAAAGGATATCGGGAAAAGATCACTGCAGTACAATTTAAATATGAAATGTAGATCAGTAAGCTACAAATGAAACTACGATGCAGGAAGTAAGAGAAGAGAGGGAGACCAACCTAAAGGCTCTAGTGGCCAGTATCTCTGTAGCAATGGCAGATTGTGTGAAACTTTTAGGCAAGAGTTTATAGATTTTGATTTCACTGTAGGAAGATCCAAATGTGCATAAATTACAGGAAGACATTTAGCAGAAGCAACAACAATTATAAAAATTTCATGCATATGTGAATACCTTACCAATCTCATAGAATCTCGCCAAGATAAATGAGCGAAATTCCCTCCAAAAAAAGATTGAGGAACTGTCGAAGGAATAACATGTTTTAATAGAGAGGACTTAACCATGGTAGGATGAGTCTCTCCAACTATCGTAGGAGGTAGATGAGAAGCTTCAAT
>Ga0139314_100238_pt1 | contig 13184 bp, 8 predicted proteins | sample In2P11_FD_99376 | JGI IMG/M metagenome (GOLD analysis project Ga0139314, IMG submission 99376)
TAGTACATTATGTATTGGGGGCATTTGAACCTGATCTGTCATTGGTACCGGTTGACATGTATCCCTCCCAATGCATGGTTCTCCCATCAAGTGAGGACCTCTTGGGAGCCATGTTTTCGTATGGTCCATGAACAGATGAGTGAGGATAGTTCCTGGTCTTATGTCAACCTTGTTAAAAAATGAATCAAGGAGTATGAGGATAGTTCCTGGTCTTGTGTCAACCTCGTTAAAAAAATGAAACAAAGGGTGTGAGCATAGTTCTTTGTCTTGTGTCAAACTTGTTAAAAAATGAAACAAGGGTCCAAGGATAGTTTCTTCCTGTATCTACCTCATTAAAAAATGAAACAAATGTCTAAGGATAGTTCTTTTACTGTGTCAACCTCATTAAAAAATGAAGCAACTCCCTTTTCCAAATTGAGTCTTTGATTAAGATCTCGTAAAATCCCAGTCAAGCCTTTCCTAGACCTCGAAAGTGAACCTTCATTCCATCCACCTAGTTGAATGAAATGAAACTTGGGGGGCATGTACCTCGATTTGAGTCATTATGCTGGGGGGCATGTGAAATTATAGCAAGCATAGGTTTTCGTTTCAAGCTTTTGTAAACATGAAACCAAATCGAAGTAGAGTTCTCCATGGTTCAAGCTTGTGTAAAGATGAACCCATGCCCAATTTACATCTCATGATTGCCATTTTTATCAACTAAATAAGCCTTGGTTGTTTCATTCCATCACCACCATCTCTTTGGTCGATCATATGCTTTCACTTGGTTGTTTTTCCTTTCCTGAGGGACCGCAGCGATGAGTGGTTTTATTAGCCAGCCTCTTCACCATTACATGTTTTGAGTAGTTCCACCATTGTCTGAACCAGTTACTACCCTTTATACCACTCGTTCCTCTAGGATGAGTCACCTTTAAGCTCTTTTTTGACTCATAAAAAATGAAAAGATGGTCAAGTATTTTTCCCTTTTTATCTCGTAAAAAAGAATAAAATGGGGGGTCCACTTTCAAGCTCTTTTCTGACCCCTTAAACACGAAAAGATAGTTGAGCCCTTGTTGTTTCGAACTCTTTAACAGATGCGAAATGTTGTGTGCCCAGTATATGTTTACCCCTTTTTTGATTTGGGATGCACTATTTACGAAAGAGGTACTCCTTGACTGAAATGGTCAAGTGGTTCTCTCATATATCATTTTCTACCTTTTCGAGCTCGAGAGACACAAATGTATGAAAGGGGACCATGTGGAGTTTTCTTTTCCTTGTCTTTTTCAAACTCTATAAACATGAAAAGGATACTGAGTTGCACCTTTGTCGGACTCGTTAAAATATTAAACGACATCGGATTTGTCACCATGACAAACAAGAGCTTCTCCTTCCTAGGGCTCGTTAAACTTACTAGGTTAGATTCATTCGAAGGATGAACTTACAGTTGAAACATATATTATCCACTTCAAGCTTGTGATTAAAAAATAATTGGGGTACCTGCCAGGAATGGTGGGGAAAAATTTGGAAATCTAATCAGTTGTGTCGGGAGCTCACTCTTGAACATGACACTTTCTGCTTCGTGTCGGGATGGGATATCCTCCTTTTTATTGTTGACCTTCCTAGGTTGGGCCATTCATTTTTGCCTTCCATTTGATCTCTTCCATGTCATTATTACCACCGATCCTATGGATCCAAAAGCTGCCAAACTTCCAATCCTGTCACCGATTTGTTCAAGAGTTGTCCTTCTACAGTTACACTTACCCCTGATTCTCTGTATCATCCAAAATCATTTTGCATCCCTTTGTCTCGTGTCGATGATGTGGGATACATTATGGCCCTCCTTCGACATGGTTGGTTCCTATCGACTTCACTTCATTATCCGAGAATTTGACCAAGAGACTCCTTTCCAATACCTTAAAGCTTGCATGTCCTAATGGCAAGTTTTTCGCACTCGACAACAAGTCCTCATCATTGGCTTCTGATCGGGTGATTTCACGGGTGTTCGACTACAATGCCTTTATTCACATTCCGTGAATTGCGTTGATAGTACCTTGAGGACCATTGTCATTATTGGTGGTTTCTCTCGTGCTTGTTAACAGTTTACATCATCGGCTGATAATCAAACGCTTTTCTAGCTTGTTTGGTGTCAACACATCTATTCACATGTTAGAATTTGTACTTTGATCAGTTCGTGTTGGAGAGCAAGACCCTAGGCTCAGATTACAAAAATCGAGGTTGAAAAGTGGTGTGACATGGTTATGTTGATATACATGTCTCTCTCAAATGGATGGTTGTGACCATACCATGAGTTATCATATGTGATCCTTCTCATTAGTGGATGGCTGCAACCATACCATGGTTTCGATATGATCCTCTTTATCGGATGGTTGCACCCATGCTTGGATCCATTTACATTATCATTCTCTGGATGCCTACCCCCATACCATGATTCATGTATCATTTGACAGAGTTTTCAGTTATGTATATGTATCTGTACTTGCTTGCAGGTTTTTCGATGATAGTCTCTGGTTCCCCGCACTCATTCATAAAGCATTTCATCCCTCGCTCTAATTCGACCTTTGCGCTTTAAGGGGCATCTGTTATACAACATTTTGTCATTGTCCTTGTACTCCCTGTTCCATGATCCTGGAGGACCTCTATAGCGAACCCTACATACTTCCCCTTCATGAATAAACTCCCATTGCGTCCCTCTTCATGAGAAGAACAATTCCCTTTTGAATCATTTCCCAAAAATCTTATGTTTTTCCCAGTTTACAAGACCGACGCTAATGACCATTTTCCTCCTCACACGGATATGTAGGGATTAACATTATCCCTAGCGCCGACCAGAGTAACTGAACCTTGTTCCAGTCGCGTTGATGCTCTTTTGGAAAGTTTTTTAAATAACGAGCCAAAGCTTCCAACTCTAGAAGCTTCGTAACGGAAGTCTAGTAAATGGTTGGGTCGGATGGAGTTGAGGAAGTCAGTTTGGTCTCCTTTCCCCAATTAGGATGGAACTACCTCAAGAGATAAGACCTTCTCCCTTGAGAAGAGGAACTATCTCCAATCTATTCATGCTATATAAACCTCCCTTTTTCCCAAGCACAAGCTAGTGTTAATGTTGGTGTGCTAGTGCTAATTAAGTTTGGAGTGATCAACAAGTTATCCATAGTTGTAACTCTCTAGTTGTGTGTGAGGGAAAAGTGTGAATTTGGTTTAGTGTGAAGACTAAAGGGAAGAGCCTTAAAACTATCATTGTTGAGGCCATCATGGAATGCTAATGGAAGTGTGTGGGAACCTAGTTTTTTTCAAAGGAGAACAACAACATCAAGACAATGGTTGTAATCTCTTCTTGATTTAATATATATGCAACTATTGATTGATTTCCTACATAATATGTCATCTCACTGTTTATGGCTTAATGCTTCTTGACTTGTTAAGTAGGTCGAATTACAATTTGTCTATTATCACGATTGTTGTTTGTTGTTGTTTACTTGTTTCAGGTGTTCAAAGAAGGAAACGGGAGATAGCTAAAGCAAGCAAGCAAGGTCATCACCAAACGGGATAAGCGTACTAAGAGATAGGCCCTCTTAATTGGTTCTAACCTAAGGAAATCTTCCATAGAATGTCTTGTTTGTGGCTAGACCCGCTATCAGGCTAGAGGAATTGTTTGTGTCCACACTTAGAATTTTACTTCACCACAATCACCCTCATACTAGGCTGTAAAATGCACCTCTCAGCACAATCAAGTCAGTTTCCAAAAAATTTCACTGGGGTACTTTAAGGCTTGGATTTTGTTCACAAACTATTAGAGATGTGAACTTCACATTAGCAAGTTCTATATTTTCCATATGCATCAAGTACTAGTCTCATCCAATCAATATCAAGTAAGTTTCCAAGCAATCTCATTGGGGGTACTTCAAGGCTTGGATTTTGTTCACAAATTATTAGACATGTGAACTTCACATCAGCGAGTTCTATATTTGTTGCTTAAATCGCACAGATCCATTTTAGCCCCAGATCTATTAGGCACCGTGAAGGGTGAAAACCCTCAAAAGTACAAATATTAACACATCTAGATAGACTTAGAAACCAAAAACATTTAGGTTTTCACCTCAAAGTCTCTATTCCTCCTAGTTCTTGATATATGCAGGTTTAAGATGACTGACCTGAGCTTTTGCTCCATGGCTCCTCTATAAAATAGCTACCTAAAATGAAATTGTATATTTGCAAGTGCTTGGAGATCAAAGTTGTTGATGGATTGTGCCAACAATAAATGTATGGTTGAGAATTTGCTATGATGTCCAATTATGAAGAAATACCTTTTCTCATAGATGGAGGGAGAATTCAACTCAAAAACCAAATTTGATAAAAATGAAGCTTTGTCACTACAGAAGGGGATCCTGTATAAGTGAGAGTTCATAGGAGGGATCCCCATCTCAAACTCGAAAAGGTCTCTTTATTGAATGTTGAAAAAAGTAGTTAAAAGAAGTAGAAGCGTGATAGAAAATAGAAGATTTGTTGGTTTGAAGAATGTTTTTGTTAATGCTGAAGGTTTCGATTGACATCAAAAGATTGCTAGTTTTTTGAAGCCTTGGAAGACTATAATAATGATTTCTATGACAACTTAAAGAAAGCATAGACTACCTGTTCTTGTTCCGATAATGTTGGACAATGTCTGTTTTGATTTTCCTTGAAGTATTGGATATAAGATTTTTCTTTGGAAAAAAATGGTATACACATAACTCCAATAGCTCAATTGGCTAAACCATCCACCCAAGGCATGTCGTTAACAAGGATACTATAAGTCACAGTTCCAAATCCAGTTAAGTCGCTTGGGATTACTAGTGACTATTATGTCTAGCAGTTGAACCCTTGGTTTTAAAAATTAGTCAACTCAGACGCAAAATCGTCTAAGTTGATTGGGTTGACCTCTGAGAGTTTTGCCTCAACCTCCAAACTGGTTCAGGGGGTAGTTCGGTATCAAATAGGCCAGTATGGTTTACAAACTAGCTAGTTCAGTACCAAATCAATCTGAGTCAACCTGGTCAGTATCTACTCAACCGAGTCTATACCCAATTGTTTTCCTACAGTTCATAGCATTGTTTGGGGGAAAACAATTTGCTTGACACCAAATGGCACAAGCCAAACTAGAATGATGGGATAAAATTCTAGAATGGTGGAAAAGAAAATATGAAGAAAGGAAAACTTTGACTTAAATTTTTTATATCATTATAAATTTTTTAAAGATCTTTGAGAGGGGTTCCAATCCCATTAGACTTCATGTATTAGAAATAAAAAACTTAAATCCCAATCACCCTACATGCCACCTGCAAAATATAATAGATATGCCAAAAATAGTTGTTCCAACTCCTAAAAAATAGCAGTGCTTGAATAGGAAATTAGCTTCTCCTTTTGTTGAACAGAAGACTTGATACATATCCCATTGTGTTGGATTATATTGACCATCCTCAAAAGAGTAGAGTAGACTTTACAAACAGAGTTTGATCTCGATATTGATGACTTGGGTGGATTGGTTTGAATTCGAATCCACTAGTAGGAGTTGCACCAAGCATGGCAACCAATAAACATGCTTCTACTTGTACTACTACAATTGCAGAGGTCCCTGAAAAGTATGGCAAGTCTGAGCTAAGGGATGTTCATTTAACGCATGTCGAGGACTGCATTCCTCATAGTGTTGATGAGTTTGATGATTTATCATATTGATCAGTGCCATGTAGTAGGCTATTGCACCTGGCATGGCAACCAATAGTCATGCTTCTACTTATACTACTACAATTGCAGAGGTCCCTGAGAAGTATGGCAAGTCTGAGTTAAGGGATGTTCATTTAATGCATGCCGAGGACTGCATTCCTCACAGTGCTGATGAGTTTGATGATTTATTATATTGATTAGTGCCATGTAGTAGGCTAATAACTTGTGGCATGTTGTTTATTGGACTCCAAAGGCTATTTAGAGCCTCATTGACCATATATTTTCTTTCAAATATGTATTTAACTTGGTTCCATTTTGACATATAATATATACATAATCAGATTTTGCAAATTTGGTCTCTAGTGGTTTAAAATCATGATTTGATATCTTCAAAATATTTTTTCATCAAAATTTTAATATTTTCTGTGCTTTTTAATATAACAAGTTATAAAGTTTAAATTGATCCCAATTTGAGTCCATGTTTTAAAACTTTGCTTAACCCACCCTCCATTTGGATATTTCAGATAAAAATGGGGGTTTCACAAGGCTTTCCTTGGAAAAAAAAAACATATGTGATGCGCGTGAAGATCTGCACCACTCACTATAGAGTGGACTCTTTAACGCAGTTATTGTAGAGGTCATTTTAAAAATTCATGAGAACTTAAATAATGCACTTCGAAAAAAATTTCAAAATATTTTAACATCAAAATACCCACAAAAAATATTTGGTGGTGCAATATACACCCAGGGAAAACACTGATCAGGAACACAACGAACTTCTCTCTAGTCAATGGCAAGTGCTTACTTTGCTTGCCACCTGAATCATTCAACAAAAAGCATATAGGAAGCATACAATTACTGCAATAAGAAAGGGTTACGAAAATAAAACACAACAATAATAAAAAAAATAGAAACAATATAAAAAGTTATATCAAACTCCACTTATTATTCCTTGTCTCTATCAAAACATTAACAACATATGTCATGCACGTGGAGATCTCCTCCACCCCGACCTATAGGGTGGACTCTTTAACGTAGTAATTGTAGAGGTCATTTTACAAATGCATGAGAACCTAAATGATGCAGTTCAAAAAATTTATAAAATATTTTAACATTAAAATACCCACACAAAATATTTGGTGGTATAGTATATACCCAAGAAAAACACTGATGTGGAACACAACAAACTTCCTCTACTCAATGGAGAATGCTTACTTCGTTTGCCACCTGAATCATTCAACAAAAAGCACATAAGAATCCTACAATTACTGCAATAAGAAAAGGTTACAGGAATAAAGCACAATAATAATAAAAAATAGAAACAATACAAGAATTTATATCATACTTTCACTTATTATTCGTGGTCTCTATCAAAACATTAACAACATTTCCATACAATATTCATTTTTAGAAACATTGAAAATAGTTCCCAACACCAAACGTGATAAAGCCATGTATCATTGTAGTTCATATTTTTTATTCTATTCAACCAAAAACACATAAGAAGCCTACAATTATTGCAATAATAAAGGGATAAAGGAATAAAGCACAATAACAATAACAATAAAAATAAAAACAATACAAGAATTTATATCATACTTTGACTTATTATTCCTGGTCTATCAAAACATTAACAACATTTCATGCAATCTTATTTTTTTAAGAAACATTGAAAATAGTTTCAAAAACCAAACTTAAAATATTTCCGAAAAGCAAACATCATAAGCCCATTTGTTCGTGTAGTTCATATTTATTATCCTTCTCTTGAATGTAAATACCATAACACAAGCAAAGCAACATGAGTGTAATTCAATGAAGATGCCAAAGTTTTGATCCTATTGAAACCTCACTAACTCCCCAAGTAAGTGGACTAGGGCCCCACTTTTTACCATTTTAAAATTAACGCTTTTTAGTTTTCTCTGTTTTCCTTGACCTTTTCCTTTGAGCTTAACTAATTATTGCTCATTGTTGACTGGATTGATCTTTACCGAATGCGTGTTTATTCATTTTACTAAATACGGTGATCATGGCAGTGTGGAGTCAATGTGCATCACAAATTTGTTGTTTACACATGCTGCATTGCATGTATCGTAGACTTTGCTTTCGTGCCCCTTGGATTTGAATGGCTCTAACCCATGTAAAGCCAACGTTATGTCAAATATTCTCTTCGAGGATAAGAGTTGTTCAATCACTTTAGCTTAAAGCATGGTTTTAAGGAGCTTTTTCACTCAATCTTGTTAATATAAATTCAAATGGACACGTTATACTACTTCATAGGATGGAAAAACTTTTGGATGTCGTTACTAGAAATGATGTGCAGTCCACCAATTATCGAAATGCTTATTCAATGTTTTATGGTGCTGCACCTCATTCTGCTTGCACTAGTACTGCATAAATTTATTGTAATCTTCATTAGTGATGAGGATGAGATTGATCCTACCAAAGAAGCTACATGAGCATATCAGGGATACTTTTAGCAATAATTTTCATTCAAACCCATAGAAGCCACAATAGAAGCTGGTGTTATGTCAAATATTATCCTCGACGATGTTGTAAATGTTGTCGTTGTGTTCTCTCAATAAGAGTTGTCCAATCACTTAAGCTTAAAGCATGGTTTTAAGGAGCTCCTTCACTCAATCTTGTTAATATAAATATAAATTCAAATGGACACGTTATACCTCATACGGTGGCAAAACTTTTGGACGTCATTATTAGAAATGATGTGCAGTCTACCAATTATCGAAATGCTTATTCAATGTTTTATTGGTGTTGCACCTCATTCTTGGATGTTGTTATTAGAAATGATGTTCAGTCTACCAATTATCGAAATGCTTATTCAATGTTTTATTGGTGCTGCACCTCATTCTGTTTGCACTAGTACTGCATGAATTTATTATAATCTTCATTTGTGGTGAGGATAAAATTGATCCTACAAAAGAAGCTACAGGAGCATATGTAGGAATATTTTTCATTTAAACATGCGTTTATGCAATGTTTACCTTGTATATTTGACTCAGAAACATATGTGATGCCGGTGGAGATCTCCACCACTCGCGTTTACCTTGCATATCTGACTAAGAAACATATGTGATGCCCGTGGAGATCTCCACCACACCACTCGCTGTAGAGTGGACTCTTTAACGCAGCAATTGTAGAGGTCATTTTACAAATTCATGAGAACCTAAATAATGCAGTTGAAAAAAATTCGTTAAAATATTTTAACACTAAAATACTCACCCAAAACATTTGGTGGTGTATACTTTGGTGGTACAGTATACACTTGGTGGTGCAGTATACACCCAGTGAAAATACTGATCAGGAACACAACAAACTTTTCTCTAGTCAATGGAGAGTGCATACTTCGCTTGTCACCGAATCATTCAACAAAAAGCACATAAGAAGCATACAATTACTGCAATAAGAAATGTTACAGAAATAAGGTATAATAATAATAAAAAATAGAAACAATATAAAAAGTTATATCATACTTCCACTTATTATTCCTTGTCTCTATCAAAACATTAACAACATATGTGATCTGCATGTAGATTTCCTCCAGCTCGCACTATAGAGTGGACCCTTTAATGTAGTAATTGTAGAGGTCGTTTACAAATTCAAGAGAATCTTAATAATGCAATTCAATTAATTCTTTAAAATATTTTAACATTAAAATACCCACACAAAATATTTGGTGGTGCAGTATACACCCAGGAAGAACACTGATGTGGAACACAAATTTCTTTCTCTACTCAATGGGGAGTGCTTACTTTGCTTGCCACCTGAATCATTCGATAGAAAGCACATAAGAATCCTACAATTACTGCAATAAGAAAGGGTTACAAGAATTGTCAGGCCCAGAATGAACTTCACCAAGACAACACCATTTGTATGTAATTCATCACCAAAGATAAGTAATTTATACAATAAAAAGTAGAGAAGACAGTTATGTCTAGAAAACTCCTTTGTACAGGAAAAACTAAAAAAACTAACTAATCCTAACTACTCCTAGACTGTACAAACAAATCCCGAAGGATTAGTTTAACATTTCCCCCCTTAATCCGAAGGGATATCTGACATGCCAAGTAAAGATCTAAAATTTTCAATTTTTTCACGTCCTAATGCTTTGGTAAAAATATCTGCAATTTGTTCTGAAGTAGGACGATGTGTCAGATGAATTTTTGTGGCCTCTACATGATGTTGAATCAAATGATACTTGGTGTTGATATGTTTGATTCAATCATGAAACTTTGGATTCTTGGCCAATTGAATTGCAGAAGAGTTGTCGACAAATAGAAGAGTTGAAGCTTTTTGTTTCTCCTGCAAATCTTCAAGTATTTTCCAAAGCCAAATGATTTCCTTAGTGGCTTGAGCTACTGCAACATATTCGGCTTCAATGGTAGAATCAAAAGGAACAGATTGCTTGCATGATCTCCAACTGATGGCTGTTGATCCAAGATTCATCAAATAGCAAGAAGTAGAGACTCCATTCTCTTTATCTCCATCAAAATCGTAATTTGAATAACCAACAAGATGAAGTCTAAAACTTTGGTATATTTGATGTCGTAAGTTTGGGTTCCTTTCAAATATTTTAGTACTATTTTTGTTGCTACCCAATGCCCCTCACAAGGATGATGCATAAATATGGAAATTATTCATGCAACAAATGTTATATCAGGACGAGTAATAGATAAATAAATCAAACTTCCAACAAGTTTCATATACTTTGTTGGATCTTCAAATGATTTTCCTTCTTCTGAAGTAAGTTTCAAATTCTGCTCCACTGGTGTAGCAACAGGATTACAATCCATCATATTATATATGTTCAATAACTTATCAACATACTTCTTCTGAGATATGAAAATATGTTGTGGTTTTTTATCAACTTCAATTCCAAGATAATAATGAAGTAAACCTAAGTCTGTCATATCAAAAGAATTTTTCAATTCTTTCTTAATAGACAATATACATTCATCATTGTTTCCTGTGATCATCAAATCATCAACATATACAACTAGATATACATTTGATCTTCCAACTTTCTTAACGAAAAGAGTTGCATCATCTAGGTCAAAACGTTTATAATTTAACTTTAGAAGATGTTCAGTTAGCTTCTCATACCATGCTCATGGCACTTGTTTCAAGCCATACAAAGACTTCATTAGTTTACAAACCTTTTGTTCTTTCCCTTTAACGGAAAAACCTTCTGGCTGAAACATGTAAGCATCTTCTTTCAAATCTCCATTTAAAAAAGCAATTTTGACATCCATATGATGAATTTTCCATTCTTTCTGAGCTGCAATAGCAAACAAAGATCTAATAGTGCCCCATTTAGTTGTAGGAGCAAATGTCTCTGTATAGTCAATACCCTCTTTCTGTGCATATCCCTTTGCTACAAGTCTTTCTTTGTGTTTGTCTAGTGAACCATCAGCTTTATACTTAGTTTTGTAAATCCATTTGCAACCAATAGGTTTGATGCCAATAAGAGGACCCACCAGCCTCCATTGGCCATTTTTTATGAGAGCATCATATTCCTTTTGCATTGCATCTTTCCACTGATCATGACTAGTAGCTTCTTGAAAACAAGTAGGTTCACAATCCACAGAAAAGTTAAATTCACAATGAGAATAGTTACCTGAGGAACTTCCAGTCTTAAACTCATCATATTTCTTCAGAAATGTTTGAATATGAGATGATCTTCGCACATGTTGTGTAGGAAGTTGCTCATCTTCTTCATTTGTCTCAGTTCTTGCCATTTTTGTCCCTGTCATGTCTCTAGAAATGGTTTCATCAACCAATTTCTCATCAACAACAGAATTATCATCATTGAGAGAAGGAAACTCCATGGATTGATCTAATAAAGGTATCCCCCCTTCAAGATGTGGAAGTATATTATCTTATTCATAATAAAACTTTTGAGGCACAAACTTTTTTATCTAATTATGATTAAGTTGTCTAATAACAGAGAGGGAATCTTTATCAATTTCAAGAAAAATTACATCTCTTGACAAAATAAACTTCTTGTTCTCTTCATCATAAAATCGGTATGCCTTAGAAGTCATAGAATATCCTAAAAAATACATTTTCTACTTTGTTCATTCAACTTATTCCTCTGTTGTTTAGGAATCAAAGCATAACATTAAGAACCAAAAATTCGGAAATGTTTAATAGCAGCAAGACGATTATACCACATTTCATATGGAGTTCTATTGTTGATCACAGAGGATGGGCACCGATTTCTAATATATGTTGCGCAGAGCGCTGCTTCTCCCCAAAACATCAATTTTACATTCTTAAAAAACATCATTGACCTTACCATATTAAGCAATATTCTGTTCATTCGTTCTGCAACACCATATTTCTATGGATTATATGGTATTGTGGTCTAGTGTTTGATTCCATTCTCTTGCAAATATTTTTCAAAGGCGTGTAAGTATATTCTCCTCCATTATTAGTTCTTATAGTACCAATATTTAGTTGAGCTTCATTTGTAATCAAGAGATGAAATTTTTTAAACATATCAAAAATTTGTGATTTTTCCTTAAGCAGATAAACCCAACACATCCTTGAATAATCATCAATAAAAGTCCGTATGTATTTGTTGCCATAAATCAAAGTGTATGAGACTTAATTTCCCTGTAGCTCTAGAAGTAGAATTCGGAAAACACTGTTTGTGATGCTTGTCCAATATACAAGCATTACATGGGGTCAAGTTTCTTGGAACTGTTGGAAGCCCTTTAATCCCCTGTTGTTTCATAATTCTAAGGCTTTCATAATTAATATGACCGAAGCATGCATGCCACAATAAAGAAGATGATAGAGTATCATTTTGCTTAACCAAATGATTAGTGTTCAATGTAACAGACGACACACCTTTTAATTTCAACAATTTATCTTCTTCTACACCAGTCATTACAGTTTTATTGTCAGCTGGTCTTCGAATTTCCACTTTACCATCAAATATGTGGATGGAATGTCCTTGTTGTCTTATTTGTACAAGATATAATAAATTTATTTCGAACTGATGAATGTAAAGAACATCATTCAAACTATAATCAAAAAGTCCAGGAATTTTTAACTGAATAGATCCAATCCTTGATGGTTTGATTTGAGACTTATCAGCAAAATACACTACTCCATCAATATTATCACTGAATTGTTCAAACAAATCTCTTCTAAAGGTCATATGACAAGTGGCATCTGTGTCTAAAATCCAACTGTCATGCCATGAAGAAAAAGAGGTACTAAATATATCTTCCATTTGAAAATTACAATGAGCAACAACATAATGTGCATTCGTAGAAGACTATCCTTTTTCTGAAATTAGATGATCTTTCTTTTCAAGAATTTGTTCTCTTCTTTCATTAATTTTCTCCCAGGGAATTCGACAATTTGTTGTTGTATGTCCAATTTCACCGCATCTAAAGCATTTTATAGTTGTTTTATCAGTAAAATTTCTTTGTTTATCGTTCTGTTGTCTATCTCCCTGTATA
>Ga0139314_100239_pt1 | contig 13174 bp, 11 predicted proteins | sample In2P11_FD_99376 | JGI IMG/M metagenome (GOLD analysis project Ga0139314, IMG submission 99376)
CAAAGGTCTCCCACCTATGCGTGACCATGATCATGCTATTCATCTAGTTCCAGGAAGTGTTCCTCCAAACATCAGGCCGTACAGATATCCCTATGTCCAAAAAAGTGAAATTGAACGCATGGTTGCAGAAATGTTAGAGGCGGGTATAATTCAACCAAGTCAAAGTTCTTTCTCTGCTCCAGTAGTATTGGTGCACAAGAAGGATGGATCATGGCGCATGTGTCCGGATTACAGGGAGCTCAACAAGCTCACTATTAAAGATAAGTTCCCCATTCCTGTCATTGATGAATTACTGGATGAATTGCATGGATCAATTTACTTCACCAAGTTGGATCTCCGTTCGGGATATCATCAAATCAGAATGAAGATTGAAGACATTCCGAAAACGACATTTAGAACTCATGAGGGTTATTATGAATTTTTGGTCATGCCTTTTGGCCTTACCAATGCACCATCAACATTTCAAGGTTTGATGAATTCAATTTTCAAACCATTCCTTAGAAAATTAGTGTTAGTATTTTTTGATGATATACTAATCTACAGCAAGTCTTGGAAGGATCATGTTGAACATGTTGACAGGGTGCTACAACTATTGGAGGAGAAAAAATTATTTGCAAAAAGATCCAAATGTTTCTTTGGAGTCCAGGAGGTGGAATATTTGGGTCATATTGTATCTCATGAAGGAATTAAGGTAGACCCTAGCAAAATTAAAGCCATTAAGGAATGGAAAATCCCCACATCCATAAAGTATCTGCGAGGATTTCTTGGGTTGACAGGGTATTATCGCAAATTTGTTAAGAATTATGGGAGAATAGCAGCACCTCTAACAACATTATTGAAGAAAGATGCATTTTCATGGACTCCGGAAGCAACAAATGCCTTTGAACGTCTTAAAGAGGCAATGTGCCAAGCACCGGTCTTAGCTACACCAGACTTCACAAAAACCTTTATTGTGGAATGTGATGCTTCAAGAAATGGAATTGGTGCTGTTCTAATGCAAGATGAAAGACCTATTGCTTTTGAAAGTCGTCCAATCAAGGGAAAGTTTTTAAGCAAAGCTATTTATGAGAAGGAAATGTTGGCAATACTCCATGCACTTAAGAAATGGCGACCCTACCTAATGGGAAGACACTTCAAGGTAAAAACAGATCATGATAGCCTTAAATACTTTTTAGAACAAAGATTATCCTCTGAAGAGCAACAAAAGTGGGTCACAAAGATGTTGGGTTATGACTTTGAAATCATCTACAAAAAGGGGAAGCAAAATGTGGTGACAGATGCACTCTCAAGAAAGGATGAGGATGTGGAAGCATTGTTGTGCGCCATTTCTATTATCCAACCAGATTGGATAAATGAAGCAAGGGAGGAATGGAAGAATGACGAAGAAGTGTAGGCACTTATTCGAAAGCTACAACAAGATTCCAGTACGTCTGATACATTTAGTTGGAAAAATGATTCGCTGTGGTACAAAGATGAATAGCATGATCATGGTCACGCATAGGTGGGAGACCTTTGGGAGTCTCAAATACCTTGGAATGATTGTCCAGGACTTTTTGCAGATCTGGAGAAATAGATGATTCCAATGTAGAAACATCTAGCGAACATAATTGTGCAATTACACCTCTTTGCTCCTTTTTTAGAAGCTTTGTCATACCATTAGAGCTGATTATCTTTCCTGGTTTCCCTGCAATACCCCTTAATTCAACTTCCTTTCCTTCTGTAGAAAATCTGATGAAAAGTTCTTGAAAATTAAAAGCTATTGTACCCAAGGATTGTAGCCATTGGACTCCTAGTACAACATCAACACCTCCCATTGGAATGGAAAGCATTGGGCTAGTCAATACATATTCTCCCATGGATAGCTTGATATTATGGCACTTTCCAGAGCAATTTATTGTTCCTCCATTTGCAATCATCACTTGACACTCTGGTGCTGGATATAGGAAGCAATTCAATTCTTTTGCTACCCTACAATGAATAAAATTGTGTGTGCTTCCTGAATCAATCAACACTATTACCTTTTTCTTCTTGATTTGTCCTTCTATCTTGATGGTTTGAGGAGTGGTAATTCCTGCTAATGCATTACAAGATATGGTTGGATTTATTTGTTCTTCATCTAGGCTTTGTTCCTGGAGTATATCCTCTTCTTTTGACCTTTCTTGCTCCCTTTCTTCTTCCTCTTCACAATCTATGTAGAATAATTTCTTCTCAGCACACTTATGGCCTTTGGTGTATTTGCTATCACAACTGTAACAAAGTCCTTTTGCTCTTTTTTCTTCCAATTGTTGTGGTGTCAACCTTATAGGTTGTGGAAGACTAGGGGCAACAACACTTCCGTCTTTATAGTTGTGAGCGGTATGCTTCCTGGTTGCCATAATTTTGCTTTCCATTTTTCTTGCTAACCTGAATGCCTTTTCTAACGAATCAGGTTCCCAAAGGCGAACATCATGTTGGATATTATCCTTTAAAGACCCTACGAACACATCAATCCTATGCTCCTCTGGAATATCTTTTACCCATATGTTCAATTTTTGGAACTCCTCAATGTGCTCCATTATTGAACCCTTTTGTTTGAGACTTATCCATTGGCTAAAAAAAGTGTTGCTTTTTGTATCCTCATAATGTGCTACCAATTCTTCCGTAAAAATTGCCCAAGTGATAAATTGTTTACGAGAGCAAAGCCATTGATACCATACAAACTGATTTGGTTCCAAATATAAAGTTGCCATACGTACCTTTTGTGTGTTTTGCACATTATTGAGATCGAAGAACTGCTCCATCTACAATATCCATGTGGCGGGATCCTTGCCATCAAACTTCCTCATATCGATTTTTGGAATATGGTGGGTCTTCGATCCAACATTAGAGTCTATGGAGTCATGATTAACAACTCTTTTGTTCACATCATGAGTTTCCTTTACAACCTTTTCACCATTAGTAAGTATTTCTTGTAGAAAATTTGTCAAATCTGTCTTCAAATCTGCCATGTCTGTCTTCAAATCGGTCTTCAAATCTGTCTTCAAATCTACCATGTCTGTCTTCAAATCATCCATCTTAGCTTCCATGCCCTTTATCTTAGATTCCACGCCATTTATCTTAGCTTCTGTTAGCTTTTGTGAGAGTGACATGTGTTGCACTTGTTCTTGTAATTTTGATATATCATGTATCATTTCTTCCTCTTCTTCATGAGTCATGCTAGAGCTTTCAGGTTCCTTACTATGTGTTTTCATTTTCTTTCGGGGCATCAGCTACCGATAATAATGCTTTACTATGCCCTTTGAATTCCGTTAAACCAAGCTTATGCAAAAAAATAAAAAAAAACTACACACCTTTTTTCACTTTGCAGAAGCCTGATATTGAATCTGATGTATCTCTGTAATTTCGGATCATCCAGTTCTGAAATTGTGATTTGTAGTAGCCTTCTGCGTCCTCTTTCCAATGCCGCAAGTCTGATCCAAATTGGATTCTCAAAGAAAGAGTTATGCACAATCTCCCACAGTGACTTTCTTTTAGACTAATTTAGTAGGGCGAACTTGTACGACGTGCCACGAGTCACTGTTTCAACCTTTGGATCTGAAAATCGCACACAAGAAACTACAGTCTGTCCCCTTTCTGTACGTTCTTACGAAATTTCAATCTAATCCCCAGAGAGAAAGTTATGACGATTTTCCCCAGGTCACCTGTTTGGAATGTAATTCAGGAGTTTGCAAAAAGACCCACTTCCTCAGATCATAACTCCACAAATATAGCGCGAAAAGCTCTGAAATTCAGACCCAAGGTTCAGCACGATGTCTTCTCAAATGGGTTTTTTTCGACTTCTGCAACATCACAGAAAAAAAGTTATAGCGAAAATGCCACGATGACCTGTTTGGAGCAACGAAACCCTAGAATCCAAAGCTCTGATACCAAATGTTATGAAACCAGCTCAAGAAAAGATAGAAAAGATAGATCAACGCCTTAGAATTCAGCCTCTTCGAGGGGGCAACCTCCTTTACATTACATAAATGAACAATTCTTGGATGATTCAAATGACAAAACCTCCTTTCTATATATAGGAGTCTAAGGAGTCATAATATAACCCAGCCGACCTAACAATAATAATATAAAGCCACTAAAATAACAATAGGGGGATTCTATGGGGCACAGAAATAACAACATGGGGGTAATAGGGGCACAACAATATAAATAAGAGGTATAACTACAATAGTAATGGGGTAATCACTAGTATTATAGGGACCCAACAAAGATTCATCCCGGAAGCCCAAAAACAATTGTATAAAGAAACATTCCAAAAATACAAGGAGAAGAAAGGCAGCACTTTAGAAAATCAGATAGATCAAACAGGAACGCAAGGAAACCAAAGCCTGGGAATGGACAGTACTGGCAAAGGAGGTAGGAAACGAGGCAGACGAACACTGAATGAAACCATACAAGCAGTTGGAGAAATATTGGTCAACTCAAGCAGGGTTATACCTCTATCAGAGGTATTTCAACAACCATCCAAAAAGTTATAAAATGATAGTCATAAGTTGGAACATTAGGGGACTCAACAGCAAAGGAAAGCAGAGGTATCTAAAGGAGAGGATAAAGAAAGATAAGCCTAGCATAATGATAATCCAAGAGACGAAAATTAGCTCCCAACAACTAGAAGGAATAATTAAAAAACAAAAAATACAATATGAGGTAATGGGCCAGGATGCGAATGGTACAGCAGGGGGTCTAGCAATCCTCTGGAACCCTGAAGAGGTATTGTTTGAAAACTGGATAAACTCTCCCAAAATCCTCACAGGCTTATTCAGAATGACAGGATCAGCGGAATGGATCCTCATCTCAGGAGTCTACAGACCACACATACCAAGGGATCGGAAAAAATTCCTCAAGGACCTACAAGCAACTAGAAGGATCTTCCCCGAAATACCGTGGATAGTAGGGGGAGACTTTAATATGATCAGAACAACATAAGAAAAAAAGGTGGCATAAGAAGACCGGATCAAAGTATGGAAGAGTTTAATGAGACGATTACAGAACAAAGACTGGTAGATATACCAACAATCAACAGGATCCACACATGGAATAACTGAAGGGGAGGAAGAAACCAAATAGCTTCTAGATTAGATCGATTCCTGATATCTAAACAAATAATGAACCGGGATGTATTTGTGGAAGCTAAAATAATGCCGGTGATGGGTTCAGATCATTGGCCGATCAGGTTGGAAATAGATATTAAGAAAAACTCCTGCAAAAAACCCTTCAAGTTTGAAGCCTTTTGGCTCAGGAACCCTCAGTTCTTACCTAAATTAGAGGAATGGTGGATTCAAAGTACACAAAAAGGAAAAGGGAAGATGCATACCTTTCAGTTAAAACTCAAAGAACTCAAAGGGAAAATAAAAAAATGGAATAAGGACGAGTTTGGGAATATAATGGAGGAGAAACAAAAGCTAGAGAAAGAAATGGAAGAGATACAACAAAAAATTATTACAGAGGGTAGAAATGAGGAAAGAAGCAAAGAAGAAGGAATTATAATAAGCCAACTTGAAGAGCGGAGGAAACAGTAGGAGATCCTATGGAAACAAAAATCCAGGATCAACTGGTTACGCAAAGGAGAAAGAAACACTAAGTTTTTCCACCAAGCTATGATTCATCATAGGCAAAGGAACATGATCTTTTCCATTAAAAACGAAGAAGGAGAAAGGATAATTGAACAGGAAGGAATTGAACAAGTATTGGTAGGCTACCATAAAGACATCCTAACAGAACCACAAGTAGACAGAGAAATAGCTACAGACCTTATCTGTAAAGAGATCCCTAGAATAATAACAGAAGAACAGAATAAGGCATTGATGAGGGCAGCTACTCTAGAGGAAGTGGAGGAAATTGTGAAGAGTATGAGTAAAAACAAAGCGCAAGGACCAGATGGATACATCGTGGAGTTTTATCAAGCAGGATGGCATTTTCTTGGACAGGAGATCCTGGAGGCAGTAGAGGAATCCCGCATGAAACAAAAGGTATGGCCGGGTCTCAACTCGACTTTCCTTACTTTGATCCCTAAAAATGCTAATTCAGAAACTGCCCAGGGCTTCCGACCAATTGCCCTGTGCAATGTAATATACAAAATAATTGCCACTCTAATAGCAAAAAGATTAAAACCAATTCTCCCCAGCTTAATCTCACCAGAGCAAACAGGTTTTGTGGAGGGAAGACAAATTCTTGATGGACTAGTAATAACCCAGGAAACGATCCATTCTCTAAAACAAAAAGGAATGACGCTAAAGCTAGATCTGTCAAAATCCTACGATCGCTTAAGCTGGAAATACCTTAAGGCAGTCCTTGGGGCCTTCGGATTTAGCAGCAGATGGATAGACTGGGTTTATAGTATGATATCAACCCCTATTTTTTCAGTCATGATAAATGGGGTGCCATCGTCAACATTCAGTGCTACTAGAGGAATAAGGCAGGGGGATCCTATATCCCCTTTCTTATTCATAATGGCTGCGGAGGGTTTGGGAAGGTATTTTAAAAAAGAGCTGAGGGAAAGGAGAATTAAAGGCTTAAGGCTATGGGGAAACAATCTGCCCATCACCCATCAACAGTTTGTAGATGATATCATGCTCTTCTGTGAAGTCTCAATAAAAGAGGTAAGGGGCGTTAAAAGAATCGTGGACTTGTTTATGGAGGCATCAAGTATGGAGATAAATAAAGAGAAATCATGTACCTTCATCTTCAACACTCCGACACAATCAAGGCTCATCTAACCAGAACGCTAGGGTTCAGGCATGGAGAACTTCCAACAAAGTACTTGGGGAATTAGCTAGATACAAATCCCACAAGAATGGCAAACTGGCAGCAAATTATAGAAAAACTCAAGAATAGACTTGCAAGCTGGTCTTTTAGATCGCTGAACATAGCAGGCAGATTAGTTCTCCTGAAATCAGTCCTCCAAGCGATACCTATTTACCCTCTATCTATCATGGCTGTCCCCAAAGGGGTCTGCACGAGAATGAAAGAAATCTTTGGAAAATTCATTTGGGGAGGGCCAAAGCAACAGAGGAAATGGGCACTGGTTTCGTGGAAAAGTTTGACGAAAAGAAAAGAAGAAGGGGGTCTAAGACTTAGAGACCCGGAAGTGCTGAACAAAGTGCTAGGAGAAAAATTGTGGTGGAGGTGGATGAGGGGAGGAAATGACTTATGGAAGAGAATATGGACCAAGAAATATAACATGCCTGCAACAACGGCAAGCATCCTTAGAATTGAAGAAACCCCAAAAGGTTCCACAATTTGGGAATTAGCAAGCCAGAGTAGAAATATCATAAACAATTATGCCTTTTGGGAAATAAGAGGAGGAGGTACTGCTAGATTTTGGGAGGAGGAGTGGCAACAAATAAACAAATTGAGCAATATACAAGCCTTGCAAAGTATACAACAAAAAGCGATAAGGGAGGGACGAGAACATGTAAGAGACTACTGGAAAGAAGGGGAGACAAATGGGATATGGAGAATATGGAGAAAGCTAGAAGAATGGGATGAAAACATAGATCAAGAGCAGCAAGGAATATATATAAAAGAACTAGAATCGAGGAAAATAAAAGCCAGACCAGGGCTGGATATCCTTAGATGGGGAAAATCTACGAAAGGGGCCTTTACAGTCAAGGAAGCATATTATTTGACAACTCATCAGGAGAGGGAGGAAGAAATCGCAGAATGGAAAGCTATTTGGAATAGTAAGTGGTGGCCGAAGATAGCCATATTTGTGTGGCTAGTTGGAAGAGAAAGAATCCTAACATGAGATAAGATCCAGAAGAGAGGCTTCTTCGAACCCTCGAGATGTAGCCTTTGCAAAATGGGGACTGAAACCCAGGAACACATTCTGAACGCCTGCCCATTCGCTCAGCATCAATGGGAAGAGGTCAGAAGACTCTTCGGTAAATCAAATAGAGACCCCAGTGACATAAAAAAGACCATCTTTCAATGGGGTAAGGGACAATTCTCATGTAGGTTGTAAGGAGAATCTGGAATCTAGCGGTAGGATTTGTGATATGGTTCCTGTGGAAGGAACGAAATCAAAGGATTTTTCTAGACAAGAGCAATAATCCAGAAAGGATATGGAAAGGAATCCAAAAATCAATTAGAGAAACTGTTCTGGCCGAGGTCTGGGAGGAGGAAGATTGGAAAGCGAACCCGGAAGAAGGAAGAATCTTAAAAAAACTAAATATGGAATTCGACATGATATATCCCAGAAAAGAAATGCAGCAACGAGCTCAGACTCGAAGTCCAGAATAGTTCAGATACCCTGGGAAAAATTTCATTAAGTTGAATTTTGATGGGGCTTCCAAAGGAAACCCAGGGCCGGCAGGCTTTGGGGGTATCTTTAGAGACAGTGAGAAACACACAAGATGGGTATATGCGGAATGGGGAGGTGAAATGATCAACAATGAAGCAGAACTGTGGGCGGTGTATCAAGGTCTAAGGATAGCAGTAAGGAATGGCTACATGAATTTGGAGATAGAAGGCGACTCACAGGTAGCAGTAGAAATGTTACGAAAACTCAACAACGGGAAAGACTCGAAGCAAGTAGCTAGAAGGTGGAGGACGGCTGGGATCGTCCAAGACTTGGCTGAATTATTAAAGAGAATAGAATACAAAATCATTAATCATGTCAGGAGGAAAGGAAACAACGCTGCAGACCACCTTGCAAACTGGGGGAGTAAAGAATAGGAGGAAAAAATCGACAACAGCTGGTCAACAATAATGAATAACCCGGGATGGGAGGAACTCATCACCATAATCACTCAAGACCATAATGAATCCGCAACTCAATAAAAAAGATACCAAGAGACCCCCTATCGGGGTGATAATGACGGCGATCAGGTTAATCAATACAGATCAGGTAAGGGAGGATGACGAGGCAAAAGTTAGTCAGGTAATGATGAAGATGTACAGAGGGATCACCAGGAAAGATATCATATCGAGGAGGGATGGCGAAGAGGTAATGAAGGAAGAAGTTGGTAGAGATAATGCGCCAGGGATTGGACGTGGGAATGATTGTACTGAAGAAGAACGAAAAGAGGTGGGAGGTGATGGAATCGACAGGTGGCAGGTGAAGCGAGTGAGGAAGGAAAAGGGGAATTGGCGGAGGAGACATTAGAAAGAAGGAAGGTGAGACAAAGAGAAGCGAACGTTAAATGAATTTGTAGAGGAATTGCGAAGAGGTAGGGTGGTGAAAGCTTGGGACATGGTAATAGAAAGGCAAAGGAGATTGAGAAGGCAAGCAGGCAACACAAGAGGGAAGAACCGAATGGCAAAGAGGAGGAGAACGAGAAACGACGAGGGCGAAGACAACAGAGGATGGAGAAGCCAGGAAAAGAAAGGGAAAGGAATCGAGGATGGAGAAACAACAGAGGAGTTCCTGACTGTACAGGACGATACTGAAGACGAAGTAGAAATGTTGGACTCGGATTAGGATAGAGGGGAGCAAGCGCAAAAGAAGATTTGGAGGGACGTGGGGTCAACGAAGGATAAAATGCAGGAGAACAGGGAAGATGGAGACAGGAGCAACAAAGGGCGAGAGGGGGGAGGTGACTTCGGCAGCACCTCAGGCATGAAGAGTCGGGGAGGCAGGGGAAGTTACAGGAAGAGAGGAAGAACATGAGGGGGACGAGGACAACGCAGCAGAGGGAGAGGATGGTCGGAAGGAAAACGAGAAGAGCATGCACCAGCACCAGCACCAGCAAGAAAATATAGGAAAACACTGAAGAAGAAGATACAGTTCATGGAGCAAGCCTACTGTGAGAACACCAATAAGGACATGAGAAGGATAATTCAGCAACTGGAAGAAGAGGCAAACCAGGGGCAATCAGGATCAGAAATGGAAGATTGGGAATACCTCCTCCCGGATCCAGGAAACACGAGAGGACGCATGACCTTGTATAAACAGGCCTTGCATGTATACTGGGTCATGAAAAGGCTGTTGGCTAAGGCTATGGAACAAGTGGCCATGGAGATGGCAGAATTATCTCAGGGAATCCCAAATCTGAAGAAAGAATTGCAGAATATTCAGGTCACTCTGATAATGCAGGATAAAAAACTGGAAGAGCTACAGCAGCAGATAAAGGAGAGCAACCCGGGCATAAAGAAAGAAGAGGAGCAGCAGGAAGGCATGGCGGATTAATATCTGAAGATATGTATACGTTGTCTAAAGTTTTTTGAAAGTGGTTGGATAACCCTAGTTTCTTTTTTCAGTTTAGAATGCAAAAAAGAAACAATAGTAATATTTTTGAATGTTTAGTTTACATAGCATGGACAAGAAGAATTAGTATATTTTGTTTTTGGATGGCTGTCAAAAACTTAAGGTGGCCAATAGACCCGGTTTCCCCTTGGGGCGGGTTGAGGCCACCATGAACATGTAATGGTTTCAATTCGAAGTAATGGAAAAAAAATGGTCCCTCATGAGCTTACAAAAAAAAGAAGGTATTATATAATAATAAAAAATAAAAAATATATAATTATTAAATAATCAAAATTAATATTAAATCAAAATATTCAAGTATTAAAATCAATTTAAATATATAATTTCTCTTATATATAAATATATTCTCTGAGTGTCTCTCTCCCTGAGTCTCTCCCATTTATATATATAATAATAATAAAATGTCAAGTTCATTATGAGTTTCTCTGACACATGACCAATATTTGAAACAATCTGCCTTAAAAATACAAATGAACAATTTTAACTATGTTTCTCTAGTTATTCTTATGAGAAAAAGTACAACAACTCTACTGGTTAAGCATTCACTGCCACAAACAATATGCACACAATCTTTTGCAATACATATACATAAACAACAAAATAAATACTCATCAGCGTGACATCTCAGATATCGCCCTTACATTGAGGTGTCACATGCTTTCTTAACCCATCAAGAGATTGCTTCAGTTTCTCAATTAAGGATATCGGTGTTAAGGATGTCTTTGGCCTTTCTCACTGTGAAGCTTTCAACAAAGGCTCCTGTTTTGTGGGAAATTCAACATATTTGTCTACATGCTTTGTATTCCCAACCCCAGGGAACGTGGGAACTTCAAAAAAAATAGTGTTCAAAGCTCTCGGAACTTTCCCAAGCTCCCGTTGCAGCGCCCACTGAAAAGGGAACATTCCCACACAGTTCCAAAACCTCCGGGGACATGAAAACCACTGGAACAAGTTTCCCACCTCTAGGGAGCAGTTCCCGTGTAACAAAGAATATTTCCCTTCAGAAGCTATTAGACAACACGGCCCATCCAAAGAATTTCGTTTTTTTGGCCCCATCTGCCCTCAAAGGCACTGTACGTTATTTTATTAAAATTGACAAGGTGGATCTTTTTGGTTTCCTACGTACCAACCCACATAAAATTTGCAATGACTAAGTCGATATGTAAGATAATAGTCTTTGGAAGTCGGTAGATATGCATCCAGTATACGTGATAATCTTCGGAACTCGGTAGAGATGCATCCAGTATATAGGCAGATTTTTTAAAATGGATTGGACCAGAACCAATCTTTCACGAAGGGATAAACCCCTGTGAGTTCACAAATTTAATCTTGACCTGAACTTTTCAATTATCTATTGGGTTTAATTCTGAATCCCACATACTTAAATCCCCTCTCTAAGGATGGATTTCCACTCCAAACGGCTCCCCCATCTTGGAGACAACTTCCAGTTCTTTGGATGCATAAATAATTTCAGATTTGGAAGCATTTATTTTCAGGTTGGACGCTTCCCCAAAAGCCGAGATAATATCAAGCAGATGTGATCACTGTTCAATCGAGACTCGACCAAAGCATAATGCATCATCTACGAACAATAAATGAGTAACAGTTTCCGTGATCAATGCCATCACCTTCTATGCGACCGTTTTATTCAAGACACTCGGCTTTAGCAATAGTGCATCGTTGTTTTCTATCTTCTTGACAGAGCTCAAGGGTAGCATAGGGACTTTTGTTGCCCTTGTCACGATTAATAAATTTGGCATAAGGTTTCTATTTATCACGAGAGGAATTGCCATGATTTTCTTTTGTTCTCTGCAATCTCACCCAGTTGGTTCCAACAACTATTTTCCATATCACCTAGGCGTCATTTGTGTTGAAGAATCTAAGGCAAATTAGGTGTAGTGTGATTCTTCATTACTTGATAACAATTTGTGGAGCTTTTTTACCTTTTCTTGTTAGTTTAATCTTTTTCTTCTTCTTATTAATGCATGTGTGTGTGCTTCATCAAACTGCGACCAAAACATAAGAACAAGAATACAAGATGTTGGATCTCTGCCAGGGCCAAAACCTCTCTTCTTAAGAGGAAAATCCTTTCGTGAATTTCTCTTATTGAAGCTTCTATTGATCAATGCCAAACCCTAGACCCTTGACAAGAATATCCTCCAAGCACAAGTCAAGTCCTTCCTTCTTTCGACACTTTGTTCTCCAACACTTCGTCCTCCTTTTTTCGGTACTGTTCTTTTGGCAACTGGTAATAGTCCTTGATATGCTAGCTCTAGAAGAGATACATATCTTTGATACTTAGTGAAGTCTTTTATCTATAAGGATCCTTCCTTCTCTTGTCCAACTGAGCTCCTTCTTGATGTGTAGTGGCAGACTTGTTATGACTGTAGTGCAGCCCTAGTTTCTTGCATGTGTGGGAGAATTCCTTACAAATTCTTATGATAGAGTCTTCCTTTCTTCCTCGCTTGAGTGAGCCCCTTCTTCGATTGAGAGAGAGGCCTTATAGGCCTACTATGATAGCCCAAACAATGAAAGATATGTGACTGTGATAGTGCTGTTGTAATGACTGCAGATAGCTCTCCTTTTCTCGCATGTGTGATTGTAATAAGCCCTAGAACATACCTCTAAGGCTCGGTGTTTCTTCCTTCTTCCTCATTGTCCTTGGAGACCCTTTTCTCGTCCTTATTATTACCCTTTACTTGCCTCCTTGCTTTGCTAATTTTAGAGCTCCTTGATTGCGTTGTATTGGAGTGGACAAACTCTATTTATAGAGCACTGTCCGTCCTTTTCGACGGACTTGTAGGCTGACTTGTTTAACTGTTTGTAGGCCGACTTGTTGAGTAGACTTCGGATGGTTTCTATGCTTGAAGGAGCTTCTTTGATGATGCTTTTGCATAGGAGGAGACTTGAATTTGCTTGGAGGTATTCTCT
>Ga0139314_100240_pt1 | contig 13168 bp, 13 predicted proteins | sample In2P11_FD_99376 | JGI IMG/M metagenome (GOLD analysis project Ga0139314, IMG submission 99376)
TATGTTTAATTATACAAATAATAACTGGAGTAACATTAGGTATGCATTATACACCTAATGTATTGGAAGCCTTCGATTCTGTAGAACATATAATGAGAGACGTAAATAATGGTTGATTAATACGTTAATTACACCAACCCGCTTTCAAATAAAATTAGAGGCAATTTGTATTTTTTAGAGGCTATTTTAGCCTCTTGCATTATTAAAGATAATAAATCCCGTGCAATTTCCATTACACGAACCATATTTCGACTTAACACCAATTGAGATCACACATACGAAAATTACAAACCGAGTCTTTATACTACTAGTTAGTATAGTATACCTCCATTTGCAACCAAACTTATTGCGCATACCCCTTTCAGCGCCTGACGAGTAGTTAGTACCCATCTGAGATAAAATTCACCGTGACGTAATGATTCACGATTACTAGTAATTCCATATTCATGTAGTCGAGTTTCAGACTACAATTCACGAATAGTTATGTCCAAATTTGAGGATTAGCTCCATTTCACAATATCGCTTCCTTTTGTTGAGGCATATGTGGCACGTCTATAGCCCACGCTCATTAAGGCCATGATGACTTGTCTTGATCCCGTTTATCTTATCCAATATAGCGGTGAACTGTTTTATGTAGACAAAAAAAAGTTTTTTTTTTGTCTTATAGAAACAAGGGTTTTCGTTAATTAATGGAACTAACCAAAATCTCACGACATTAACTGAAGACAGCCGTGCAGCGCTTGTAAAAATATTCAAGAGGTGGTAAGGTTATTCGCGGATCATCGAATTAAATAACATACTTCACTACTGGTTTCAGAAACGGTCTAATGATTTCAATTTCGGCGTTGCCGCTTTACTCATGAGGTGGAATGCTTACACTTTCATTTATAGACTAGTATCTAGTCTATGGCACTCATAATTTTCTCCATGGACTACTAGGGTATCTAATCCTTCTCGCTCCCCATGGCTTCGTCCCTCAACGTCAGTTTCTACATAGAATATTGCCTTCGCCGCCATCCGTCTTACCTGTATCATCGCATATTATTGCTACTCAGATAATTCGACTATTCACACATAAAACTCTAGAAAATTAGTCCCTACTATGGCTTGATTTTCCGTCTAGGTACCCTTTAAACCGGTTAAAGATGAATAACACTTGTCTTCTACGTATTACCGCGACTGCTGGCACGTAATTTGGTCAAGACTTATAGATAAAATATAGTCACTATCAGTATTTTATCTAGAACTTTATACGACTTATTCGTTGTTCGTTCCCCCAAATTGCTGGTTCAGTCCTTAGACCATTGACCAATATTCCCCACTGCTGTACATTACGCATTGGGTTTTTTTCAGACCCAATGTGGTCGATCGACCTCTCAGTCACGACTACCGGAACCCGAGCTAGATTTAACTATTACTCTTCCAGAATAAACTAACATCTCAAAGCGAAACTTTCTATTTCTTTATTTTTTTATAAGGGATCTTTTCTTCCTTACTTCAAGGCAGCTAGATTATTTTTACTCACCTGTACACCACTACTAACTATATTATATAAATAAATTATATTATTAAATTAGTCGTTCGATTAGCATGTGTCAAGCATTTGGACAGCGTTCACTCAGAGCCATCATCAAACTCATTATTCGTAATTTCGTAATAATATTTCGTATTACTGATTAAACTATCTTATTTACTTTTATTTACTAACTTATTTTTTTAGATCATATATATTATATTTGCTATAATATATTTATATCTATAATTAAGAAATTAAATTAATCTATCTTTACCGCTAAATCTATTAAACTATTTTCCAATAAAGTTATAAAAGGAACAATAATTAAAAAATGAGCAAAATATAAAGCAGTGGATATTTGCCCAAATTCAATGAAAGGTGATTCAACGTGTTTTGCTCCTAATTGCATTAATATTAAAAAATTAGCTACAAATACAAAAAACGCTATTTTACTTAAAGGTCTGAATTGTATTCCTCTTAGATTTGATAAATCTGTGAAAGGCATTATTAGTAAGGCTAAAATAGCGGAAAACATTGCTATAACACCTAACAGCTTGTTGGGTATAGATCTTAATATTGCATAAAAGGGTAAAAGATATCATTCGGGTACTATTGCAGGCGGTGTTTGCATAGGATTAGCCATTACATAATTTTCACTATCACCTAACATATTGGGCATAAAAAATACAAAAATAGATAAAACTATTATAAATATAAATATTGTTATTAAATCTTTAAAGATAAAATAAGGTGAGAATGGTAATCTGTCATAATTTCCGGATACTCCTAAGGGGTTTCCTGAACCACTTGAATCATGTAAAGCTATTAAGTGCATTAAAGCTAATGCAGCTAATACAAAAGGTAATACAAAGTGTAAAGCAAAAAATCTATTTAATGTTGCATTGTTAACACTAAATCCTCCTCAAATGAACTCTACTATATCTTGTCCTACTCAAGGGATAGCACTCATTAAATTAGTTATAACTGTTGCTCCTCACAAGCTCATTTGTCCATAAGGAAGAACATATCCTAAAAATGCGGTAGCCATCATTAATACTAATAATATTGTTCCTATTGTTCAGGTTAAGGTTCTTGGTGCTTTATATGACCCATAGTATAGACCTCTACCTATATGTAAATAAACTAAAAAGAAAAAAGCTGAAGCGGTATTAGAGTGTAAATAACGTATTAATCAACCATTATTTACGTCTCTCATTATATGTTCTACAGAATCGAAGGCTTCCAATACATTAGGTGTATAATGCATACCTAATGTTACTCCAGTTATTATTTGTATAATTAAACATAACGCTAATAATGAACCAAAATTTCATAGATAACTAATGTTTGAAGGTTGTGGTGAATCTATTACGTATGAATTCACCATTTTTAATAGGGGATGGCTTTTTAAAATTCTCATTTCTTTTTTTTTTTTTTCCACTGGAAAAATCGTAATTTTATTCATATTGATTAAAATTACATGTTGTAGATGCTGAATCAGCATATGCATTATCAAAACTTGTCCTGTGCTTCAGGATCTAAAAAAAGATTTTCAGCCTAAATTATGCTTTTCTACCTTTCTTTTTTTCCACTTTCCACCAACCTTCATTGTTGGGTGTGGCTATTACAATTGCCATGTGTGCTTTGTTTGTATTTTCTTTTTCAGAATCTGAGCTTTCTGTTGAGTGTGCTCGCTTGTTGCCTCCAATTTCTTGTGGTGTGCTGCCTTTCTCGCTGTGCTGCTGTGGATTGGTTTGCGCTATTGCAGACCCCATCTGTTTTTCATCATTCTGTGGGCTGTGTTCTGTATTATTTCCTCTATGATCCGCTTCTTGAGATATGTTGATATCTTTTTTTTTTCTTCTTTTGCTATGTCATCTGTGGCTGAAAACTACCATCCTTTCGGTTTTGGTGGCTGTCTTCTTTTCTTGTTTTTTTTGTTTTGGGGACATATACTTTGTAGATGGCCAGTTTGACGACATATACGGTATCTAAAGGCTGTGTTTTCGTAATCAAGCGGCTGAGCCCATTGCTTTTCATTGTGTAGTAAGAGGAAGTGATCTGGTAATCCTTGGCTGAGATCCACCTCAACGCAAATCCTGGAAAATGTGTAGATATCCTTGGAGAGGCGGTCATTATCTACTTTTAAAAATTTCCCCAATGTGTTGCCAATGTCTGTTAATACTTTGTAATGCCAAAAGTGTAATGGTAGATTGTATAATTTTACCCACACAGGCATTTTGGTGACCACCATAGTATTCGGATCGAATTCTGGGAACCAGGGTGTCAAAAACAGTCCAGCATTGCCCCAGAACCATGGTCCCTCATACAATGCATATTCTTTGTCATTTACTGTGTCAAATTTGACAATAAAAAACCCTTTTGAACAGAGATGGATGTCGCAGTTCACTGTCCATATGGAGTATATCCATTGACGAAGGGCTTTCGGCTTGGGCCAAAAACCATTGAACCTACATATCACAGCTTTGCTTAAATAATCCTGCTGTATTTCATTTACCTCAGGTGCAGAAATTGTTATTGCAGGGTTTTGTGCTGTTTGCTCGACAATGTAGGGTCCGGGTATTGTATCTTGCAGATCTGTATGTGCTTGTGTTTCCTTCTTCCCCTTCACTGCATCTTTAAAGGAAACAGTTCCTTTTGAGCTCGTGCCTGGACATCCTCCGCGGATTCTTGTGCTGAGATAAATGGTTGAGTCTCTGCCTATGCCATATTTGTTTAGTTTGTGCTCCTCCTGCAATATTTTTCCTGTATAGATCAAGATTTGTTTGTAGGGCGGGATCCCTGTCCTTTCTTGTATCCTCTGTTTGAGCGTTTTTATCTCCTCCCAGCTTCCTATCCTGATACATATTGTGTTCCCCTCCATGGATCTGATAAAGATATTGTTTAGATTCTCCTTGGGCGCTTCTGGATCAGAAACTTCCAGATCTGTCTTGTGTAGATCTAACTCTGAGGTTCTATTATCCGCCTTTTGCTCTTCTTTAAACTGTGATAAGACTACCAGATCAGGCCAGAGTGGGGGTCGCTCTACAGGACCAAGATCTAGATCGCAGAGCCCATGGCTCGATCTGGGCGCCATGCCACGGGTCAAGATAAATGATGCCCATTTTGGGCTTAATGGTGCTCGCTCGACTAGATGGTCAACAAGATCTGCAGCGAAAAAGAACAGATCTGAGGTCTGGTATGCAAATAATCTAAGTTTACGCTCCCTTACCTCGGGATTATGGTCAATCCGATACTGATTGGGGTCCGGCTGATTTGATGCAGATAGCCAAAAGCAGTGAAAGATGGTACCCAGATCCGTCCTGAATGATGCATCCTGAGCCGAGAAGGCGAGAAAAAATTCCAATCTCTGTTTGTATTGTTCCAAATCTTGAGGCTGCTTTCAGGTAGTAGATCTGTGCCAAACCCCAATGGAGAGGTCATACTCTGCGCATTCATTTGCCAGGCCCCCATCCGTTTCTACCTCTTGTTGTTCTACGAGATTTGCGGCGGCGCAGACCAGGTCTATTGAAACCCTGATCTCTTGAAAAAACGCCATCGCCGTCGCCTCCATTCGATATTGGTTGGGGTTCGGCTTATTTGATGCAAAAAGCCGAGAACAGTGACAAAAAGCACCCAGATCCGTCATGAATGAAACATCCTGAGCCGAGAAGGGGAGGATAAACTCTAGTTTCTGTTTGCTTTGTTCCAATTCTTGAAACTACTTTCCGGTGGTAGATCTGGGCCAGATCCAAAGGGAGAGATCTTGCGCAGCGAGTCCATCTGCCAGGCACCCCTCCATTTCTGCGCAGTGCTGATCTTCGAGGGCAGCGACGGCAACCAGACCTTCTGAAACCCTGTTCACTTGAAGAAACACCATCGCCCCCATCTTTCATAATTTAAAAGAGTATTACATATGAACATATTCCTTTTTCTTTTGTAAGCTGAGGTGAGTCCCTTTTTTTCTATTATCATAAATTGAGATCATTACAAAATTGTGGTGATCTCAACCCGCCCCCTAAGGGAAACGGGGTTTCTTGACCACCTGAAGTTTTTGATGCTAAACCAAAAATAATATATCCTCAGTCTATCTTTCCAAGCTTTATAAACAGTACTTCTATATCTATTTAAACTGTTTTTTAACTGCATATTAAAATAAAGACACCACCCTACAAAAACTAACTATAACATGGAGAGACTTTGCATAAAAACCTCTATTCATCAAGCCTTCTCTTACTAGTGCATTGCTCCTTCATGTTGCACCTTTTCCTGCTTGATTCCTGATCCACCTGACTGTATCTGCTGCTGAATTTCATCTAGCTTCTTGTCCTGCATGAGTAGAGTAATCTGAATATTCTTTAACTCCTTTTTCAAGTTTGGTATTCCCTGGGAGAGTTCTGCCATTTCCATGGCTACTTGTTCCATGGATTTGGCCAGGATTCTCTTCATCACCCAATATATGTGCAGAGATCGTTTATACAGGGTCATCCTACCCCTTGTATTACCCGGGTTTGGGAGAAGATACACCCAGTCCTCCATATCTGACCCTGACTGAGCTTGCATGGCCTCTTCTTCCAGATGTTCAATTATCCTTTGGATTTTCGAGTTTGTATTGTGGCAGTATGCCCTCTCAGCAGCCTGTACTCTCCTTCCTAACTCCCTCCTTCCCCTTCTGCTTCTCCTTGTTCCACTGGCCTCTCCTGTTTCTGCCACCCCTCCTCCGCCTCCTCTTCCTCGCCCGCCTCTCACTCCTGCTCTGCCCCTTCTCCTCTGACCTCCCCTGCCTTTCTGGCCTCTTCTCCCTCCTCTTCTTTCGTAATCATCTCCTTCTTCCCCGGTCTGGTACCCCTCCTCAAACTCTCGACCTCTTTTCCTCGCTTGGTTCTTCCCCGTTCTACCGCCCCTGCCATAATCCTGATACCCTTGTATTTCCTGCTCTGGTTCAAAGTCACGAATGTCCATCTCGTCCTCTGAATCATCGTGGATTGATAGGATCTCTTTCTCTGTCTCCTCCGCTATGCCTTTGCCTTTTATTTCGCGGTCCTCTCGTCTCTGGCCACCTCCCTCAGCCTTGCTGCGCGTCCATCTCCCTGCACCCATGCTCCATCCCTCTGCCATTATCCCTTCCCTTCTAAGATTATCCTGACTACCTCCTCTCTGGTGCAGGCTCCTGATTTTTCCCCGCCCTTGAATTGTATTTGTTGCCGCTCTATCACTCTTCTTCGTTCCTCTGCATGCACCGCTCCTATTTCTTCCTTCTCACCACCTTCTCGTTTTAAATTTTTTCCATTGTCTCCTTTCCTTATTTACTATCTGCCTTTCCGCTCCTCCACCTGTCTTGTTTTTGCCATCATTACTCCGCTCATCCCCTGTCAGCCTGACATCTCCACCTCCCTTCATCGATACTCTTTCCTTACCTCTTCTTGGGATGATACCCTTTCCCATGGTTCGCCTTATCCCATAAATCATGTTTTGATCTCCACTCGCCCGACCCTGCATGCTTCCTGTCCGGGCATTTATTGTCCCGTCACCTCGCTTCCTTCGGACGAGCGGCGATCTATTGGTTATCATTTTTCCAGGAATTTGCTTCATTATGATCATGAATTATTATGTTTTTAAGTTCACTCCAGCTCGATTCGTCCTCTATTGCTGGCCAACTCACGTCCAGTCTTTTGTCCACCTCTTTACTTCCCCAATTTGCCAATAGATCCGCCGCTCTATTTCCTGTTCGCCTTACGTGGCTTATTATTTTGTATTCAATTCTGTTCAATAGACCCCCAATGTCTTGAATAATTCCCGCAGTCCTCCAGCTATTCGTTACTTGTTCCCAACTCCTGCCATCCTTTAGTTTTCGGAGCATCTCTATTGTGATTTGTGAGTCCCCTTCAATTTCCAAGTTCATGTACCCATTCCTTACTGCAATCCGTAATCCCTGATGTAGCGCCCAGAGCTCTGCTTCGTTATTTGTCATTTCACCTCCCCATTCTGCAAACACCCACCTCGTATTTTCCCTACTGTCCCTAAAAATACCTCCCAGGCCTGCTTGCCCTGGGTTTCCTTTGGACGCCCCGTCGAAGTTTAACTTGATCAAATGCTCTCCCGGGTATCTGAAATGATTGGGACTTTGTGTGAGAGGTCCAATCATTTTCTCTGCTTGAGGGTAGACCATGCTGAATTCCATATTTAATTTAGAAACTATTCTCCCTTCTTCCTGATTCAATTTCCAGTCCTCCTCCTCCCATATCTTTGATAGGATAGTTTCTTTTATCGATCTGCAGATTTCCTCCCATATTTTTGTAGCTTGCCAACTTTTGTCCCTGAAAATCCTCCTATTTCGTTCTTTCCAAATTGACCATATGACGAACCCCACTGACAAATTCCATACTCTTCTTACTACTCCACTCAGGAATTTTCCTTTGCCCCATTGCATCAGAGTATTCACGATGTTGTTCGCATCTCTTTTTGTTTTTCCAAAGAGTACTATGATTTCCTCCCACATACTCTTCGCAAATGTGCATTGATTAAGAATATGTTCTTGGGTTTCAGCTTATTTTCTGCATAAACTACATCTTGAAGGCCCATAGAACCCTCTTTTCTGGATTTTGTCCCATGTCAGGATCCGCTCCTTGCTCACCAACCATGCAAAAATTGTTACTTTCGGCCACCACTTGCCTTCCCATATTAATCTCCAATCAATAACTCCTGCCTCCCTTTCCAGTTTCGTTGCTAAATAATATGCTTCTTTTACTGTATACATTCCTTTCGTAGATTTTCCCCACCTGAGGATATCCCTTCCTGGTCTGATTTTGATTCTCCTCAATTCTACCTCCTTAGTATATGCCTTTTCTAAATCCTGGCTTATATTTTCGTACCATTCCACTGGCCTATTCCACTCTCTCCATATATCATTGTTCTCTCCTTCTCTCCAGTAATCTCTCACATATTCTAATCCTGCCCCCTTCGCTTTTTGCTAGACTTCTTGTAGGTGTTGTATCCTTTTCATCTTATCTCTCTGTTGCCACCCTTCGTCCCAAAATCTGGCAATGCTCCCCTCACGGATTTCCCAAAAAGCATAATCTTTAACAGTGTCCCTGTTCTGGCTTGCAAGTTCCCAGATTGAGGATCCTTTTGGGATTTCCTCGGCTCTCAGTCTTCCTTCTACTGTTTCCGGCATATTATATTTTTGGTTCCATATTCTCTTCCATATATCATTTCCCCCCTGCACCCATCTCCACCAAAGTTTTGCCCCTAATATCTTATTTATGATTTCTGGATCTCTCACACCCAGACCTCCTTCCTCTTTTCTTTTAGTAACATTTTTCCATGAAACCAGTGCCCATTTCCTCTGTTGCTTGGGGCCGCCCCATATGAATTTCCCAAATATCTCCCTCATTCTTGCACAAACTCCTTTTAGCGCTGCCACAACTGACAAAGGGTAGATAGGTATCGATTGCAGAACAGATTTTAGAAGTACGATTCTACTTGCTATATTCAAGGATCTAAAAGACCAACTTGCCAACCTGCTTTTTATTTTTTCTAGGGTGCTTTGCCAATTTTTCATCCGAATAGGATTTATGTCTAGTTGGATTCCCAAATACTTAGTAGGTAATTATCCCTGTCTAAAGCCTAGTGTTCTGGTAAGATGCGCTTTGATAGGATCAGGCGTATTAAAAATAAAAGTACATGATTTTTCATTGTTTATCTCCATACCTGATGCCTCCATGAATATTTCCAGTACTCTCTTGAAGTTCCTTACCTCTTTAACTGAGACTTCGCCGAAGAGCATCACATCATCTACAAACTGTTGATGTGTGATGGGTAGATTGTTACCCCATAGTTTTATGCCTTTAATTCTCTTTTCCCTTAGCTCTTTTTTGATATTTCTACCTAAGCCCTCCACCGCCATTATAAATAGGAATGGAGAAATAGGATCTCCTTGCCTTATTCCCCTTGTTGCATTAAAAGTGCTCGTTGGTGTACCATTTACCAAAATTGAGAAATTCGGAGTTGATATCATACTGTAGACCCATTCAATCCATCTCTTATCAAACCCGTATGCTCCTAGAATTGCTCTGAGGTAATTCCAATTCAATCGATCGTAGGCTTTAGACAAATCTAACTTCATCATCATCCCTCTCTGCTTTTTCGTCTTTAATGAGTGTATTACTTCCTGGGTTACTACTATCCTGTCAAGAATTTGGCTTCCTTCCACAAAGCCGGTTTGATCTGGTGCGATTATATTCGGGAGTAATGGTTTCAACCTTTTCACCACCAGAGTAGCTATAATCTTATAGATGACATTGCACAATGCTATTGGCCTAAAACCATGCGCCTCCTCCGAATTGTTATTCTTAGGGATCAGGGTCAAGAAGGTCGAATTTATACCCAGCCATATCCTTTGCTTCATTCTTGATTCCTCTATAGCTTCCAGGATCTCCTTTCCTAAAAAATGCCACCCTGTCTGATAAAATTCCACCGTATATCCATCTGGCCCTGGTGCCTTGTTTTTGCTCATGTTCATCACGATCTCTTCTACGTCTTCCATGGTTGCTGCCCTCATCAAAGCCTTGTTTTGTTCATTTGTTATTAACCTTGGAATCTCCTTGCAAATATATTATGTTGCTTCTCCCCTCACTCCTTGTGTTTCTGTAAGGATACCTTTGTGATAGTCCACTAGAACTTTTTCAATCTCTTCTTGTTCCAGCTTCCTCTCTCCCTCTGCATTTTTGATAGAAAAGATCTGATTCCTCTGTCTATTTTGGATCATAGCTTGATGAAAAAATTTGGAGTTCCTTTCAGCTTCCCGCAACCATTTTATCCTCGACTTCTGTCTCCACAAGATCTCCTCCTGTTTCCTCCTTTCTTCCAATTGGCTAATTATTCTTCCCTCTTTGTTACTCTTCTCTTCATCCCTTCCTTCTTGGATTATTTTTTGCTGTATCTCTTCCATTTCTCTTTCTAATTTTTGCTTGGCCTCCATGATGTTCCCAAACTCTTCCCTGTTCCATTTTTTTATTTTCCCTTTGATCTCCTTGAGCTTTAGCTGGATGGTATGCATTTTTCCTTTCCCTTTGACTGTGCTCTGAGTCCACCATTCTTCCAGCTTGTTCAAGAATTGGGGGTTCCTGAGCCAGAAGGCTTCAAATCTAAAAGGTTTCTTCCCCTTGTTCTTCTTGATGTCGATTTCCAATCTAATTGGCCAATGGTCGGATCCTAGGCTTGGCAAAATTTTAGCCTCTATAAACACATCCTAATTCAGAATTTGCTCAGACAGCAAGAACCTATCAAGTCGAGAGGCTATTTGGTTCTTTCCTCCTCTCCTGTTATTCCATGTGTGAACTCCATTAGTTGTAGGAATGTCTACCAACCTTTGTTCCATAATCATCTCATTAAACTCCTCCATACTCTGATCCTCTCTCCTTGCACCCCCTCGCTTTTCCCCTAAAGTTCGTATTATATTAAAATCCCCTCCTATTATCCATAGGGGTCCCGGTATGATTCTTCTTATGGCTTGCATGTTCGTAAGAAAATCTTTCCTCTCACTGGGTATGTGAGGACCGTAAACCCCTGAAATCAGAATTCTTTCCTCCATTCCCACCAGTCTGAACAGACCTGTTAGTATTCTAGGAAAACTGATCCAATTTTCAAAAATTACTTCTTCCGGGTTCCATAGAAGAGCCAAACCCCCCGCCGTGCCCACCGCGTCCTGGGCCATTACCTCATAATCTAATTTCATTCTTTTTATAATTTATGCCAACTAATTCAGATCCATTTTCGTTTCCTGTATTATCATGATACTTGGTTTATCCCTCCTCAATCTCTCCTTCAGCTATCTCTGTTTCCCCTTACTGTTGAGTCCCCTAATATTCCAGCTTGTAACAATCATTTATAACTTTTTGATGGTTGTTGAAATACCTCTGAAAGAGGTATTACCCTACCTGAATTCACTAGAATTTCTCCTAATGTCTGAAGCGTTTCACTTATTGTACATCTTCCCCTTTTTCTCCCTCCCTTGCCAGTGCCATCCATTCCCAAGCTTTGAGTCTCCTGTGCCCCTGTTTGGTTCGTTCTGCTTTCTGAAGTACCGCCTTTCTTTTCCTTGTATTTTTGGAATGTTTCTTTATATAATTGTTTCTCCTTTTCCGGGATGAATCTTTTGTCCAGTTTCTTCCATTCTAGAAGCAACTTCTTCATTATATTTTCTTCTTCAGTCCCATTGTCTTTTTTACTATCTACACCTGTCATTGTTTGTTATACTATATTCTCCTGACTTTCCCCCATTGTTCCTTCATTTTCCTTGTTCTGACTTATGCTTTTCCCTGTTGCTTCTTTTATGATTTCCATTGGAGTAGTCTCATTGTCCTCCTCATCTAGCTTTCCTGCCTCGTTTTCTTCTTCCTCCTCCTGAAGGACCTGAAACTTGTTTTGGCTCGCAATTGGTGATTTCATCTCTTTTGGTTGAGCCTTCACTCCTTCTGTACTTGATTTCTCCCTCCTCTGTTTCTCTTTGAATTCCCTCTCTTCGTCTGTCGGTCCTTCTCCTTTTCCTTGTTCCTCCATCGGATTCTTTGTTGCCTCCTCTTGTCGATTTTGTGGACATTCCCTGACAAGATGCCCGTATTCGTGACACCTTCTGCATCTGAAGGGGATGTGCTCATAGTCTATGGGCTGCTGCCATATTTCATCATTGCATTCCACTTCTATGGATTCCAGCAAGGGTTCAGCTATGTTCATGTACACACAAATCCTTGCGTAAGATGTGTATTTCCCTCTCTTCGTTGACTCCACCACCTTTACAAAGGTTCCGATCGAGTTGCTAATCCCTTCCAATATTTCTGGGTCCCAGAACTCCATTGGCAATCCGAACAGTCTAACCCATATGGGCGCTGCCAATAATTTCTCTTCGTCCGGATTGTATCTGTCCTCCCAGTGCCTCATAAACAGTCCTGCATTGTTCATAAAATATGGTCCTTCCTCAAAGGTTCTTTATTTATCCTCTAGGTTCGCAAAGATGACCGTGAAAAATCCTTTGGCTCCCAGTTTCAGGTCTATATGCCCTTTTGGCCTCCACCTTTGTTGGATCCATTTTGTTAAATCTCTTTCAGATGGACAAAACCCTATAAACTTGCAGATCAGAGCGTGGTCTCTCATGTAGCATCGGTAATCTTCCAGTTTGTTACATGGGATTATGTACCTTGGTTTTTTCTGTGCCCTAGGAAGGCATCTGTTCGTCATTCTTGCTTGCCATCGATTCCTTAAAACTGGTGCATCTCTACTGGCTTCCCCCGTCATCCCTTGCCTTCCTTCTCCGCTTGTATTTCCTAAAACCACATTCCTGAAGGAGGGGATCTCTCCCCTCCCCTATTTTCCTTCCATAGCTCCCTTCAGTCCCCGTCGTTTATTCTCTCCCCTCTCTCTCGTTTTAACCCTGCCGCCTTCCGTCCGCACCTGCTCCGGACTTCTTCCTCTTTCCCCGCTGCCGTAACCTGTCTCCGAGTCTCTGGAGGTTCAGTTCCTTCAAACCCTAGGTCGCTGCCACGAATCGAAACCCCCCGCTTCTATCACCGGCATCTCCCCACACTCTACATATGAACATATTTCATATAAACATGAATTATGGTTTTTTGGCCATGTGTTATTAGTAAACTATGG
>Ga0139314_100241_pt1 | contig 13165 bp, 6 predicted proteins | sample In2P11_FD_99376 | JGI IMG/M metagenome (GOLD analysis project Ga0139314, IMG submission 99376)
GGATGGCTGGACGGAATGATTGATGGTACCGCTGCCTAGAATAATGAAGAGGGTGCTTACAATCCAAATTAAGATATTATATATGTAATTACGTCATGATGCGCTTTAAGGCTCGACCAATTCTATTGAAAGAAGTTCCGCCAAGTGAAAATGGCAAAATAGGCCCGGTAGGGATTTATCGCTCACCTCCCCAAAGAGGTGAGGGTGAGCTTGCCGAACTCTCGACTATAAGGCCGCCATCGACTCACTATTCATATGGTGAGGAGTGAAACCGCTCGATTGACGAAAGGAGATCGAGGAGTGAAATTAGCAAGAACCTCCGCCAAGGTGATGATAAGTCAAACTTCGATGAACAAAGAAGAAGTCAACCTTCAATAAGTGCCGCCAAGGGTGAAGTCAGGTTATGAAACAATGGCGAATACGTCTCCGGCAGAGCCCAGGCCCGTGACAATTGCGAATACGTCTCCTCACCATATGAAAAGATTATGACGTGTGCCGATCGTGGTGTAGGAGGCTGCTTCCACCCACTTTGTGCAAGAAGCGATAGCCACCAAGATGTATTCATGTCCAATTGGCTGCCTTCGGGTTCACCTTCCAATGAGATATAGGCAATATACTGCAAAGGGCCATGGTGTGGATGCAGAGGAGGAAAGGTATCTGCGGGAAGGTCCATTTTGCAGGCTTTGTCTGCCGCGGTGCAGTGGAGCATTGAGGGGAAGAAAGAGTCTTTCAGGACCTTACCGAAGATCAGGACCGGTAAGCCGGCCGGTATAGAGGGTTGAAGAGAGGGTTCCTTAAGGTTGCCTTAGCTTAGCTGAGGGTTGACTTTGATTCGCTAAGGGTTGAAGAGGGTAAATGGAGGGTTGACGGGTGAAAAAGAGTCTTTCTAAGCGAATAAGTGTGACCTCCTTATAGAAGTCTTCTTCGGCAGCTGAGCCGAGTACTGCCAGTGCTGCCTTACCAACTGCCCGGGCGCTTTGGCTGGGTTGCCATGCCGAAGTTAGGGCGGAGAAGAACGAAACGCGACCTTCCAACAGCCTAAGGCTAGGGCGGAATTAGAGGGCTAGGGCTATAAATTGATTCTTTAGCCGAGTTGTCTCTGAGACAACAAAGAGAAAGGTAGGTGCACAATGGGGTCCTGACTTTATATGCTGTAGGCGGGCTGGCTGTAGGTAGGCTGGCTGTAGGTAGGCTTAGAGCTCTGTTCGTTTCATCAGCTGGTCACTCTATGGCTGGTAAGACTGGTCACTCTATGGCTGGTAAGACTGGTCACTCTATGGCTGGTAAGACTGGTCACTCTATGGCTGGTAAGACTGGTCACTCTATGGCTGATAAGGCTTATAAGGCTGGTCACTCTAGACAGCGTAAGATTTATAGTGTGGGCATTGGTGGGCTGGTAAACAACCTAAGCGTTAGGCTGGTAATCATCCATTGCTTCACGCTAACTAATGCTTCTATCGCTAGCTGCTCTCACCAATAGCTATTCTCGAGAGCTCTCTAACCTACAAGCAAGCAAGCAACCTTACCGGCATACAGAGATTGATTGAACCAACCAAGCAAGCAGGAGCACCAGCCAATCATGCTTAGCTATTGTATCGTCTCCTACCACTCGTACCACCAATAGCTAGTCCCAGAAACCAGAGCTAGTGCAAGCAAACGAACCTACCTACCTGAACTGATTCCACTCAACCAACCAGCCAACCTAGCTAGCTACTACATACCCTAACAATCAACCCCGCTTATGGATAGTGGATAGATATACAATCTTGTATTGTAAGGGCTTTCACGGCTCGTACTATCTGGCCTGATACCGGTTCAGTTAGGTATGGGCTGGTACGGTCCGGTTAGGTGAGGAGGAGAAATCACGACCAATTGCTTATCCAGTGAGGTATGGGCTTCTACCGGGCTTTACAGTGGGGGTTGTCAGGACCAGAGTCAAAACCCAGGGAGTCAGGACCAAGTATGAGTCAGGACATTGCTTGCTCTTTTCACCTTCCCATAGTGCCCAAGAGTACGTGCTAGTCCATGCCAAGTTGTCCCCGTGCCCAGTTGTCCGTACCCATAGTCCGTGACCAATAGTCCGTGTGTGCCAATTAGTACGTGCCAGTCGATCATAGCCAATCAGAGCTGCCCGAAGGTGCTGATAGTCGCTAGTCGTTGAATGAAGGTTTCGATACCCGAGTACTTGTCTTTTCCCATTGTCGATAGCCGCTAGTCATACTCCCTAGTCTTAGTACCCAGTCATACTCCCTAGTATCTTAGCCAGTCGTCATTGCCGAGCTCAATACTACCACTTATAAGCAACAGGTGAATAGTGCTTACTTTCCCTAATCTAATCATAATTGAACATATCGTTTCTATCGTTCCTACTCTTTCCCACACCTGGCCTAACCTTGATATTCAATAAGTTGCCTTCCTTGCACTAGGAAGCGCAAGCCCCTCCGGGACCTTCACTCACACGCTCACACTCAAAAACTAACGCTAGGTTCAGGAACAGCTAGGTTCGGAAACATAAAGTCAGTAAAGTATGGTGTGGCTAGTAAAGCCGAGAAGATCGGTACGAAACGCTAGGTTCGGGAACAGCTATGACTGGCTGGCTTTATGGCTTTGTTATGTGAGTGATAGAGTCTTCCTTCTAAGCTTCTTCCTTAATGTATGAGGTAGATGAGGTAGAAGCTTCTCTTCCCTACCCTCTAAGCTGAAGAATCTTCCTACTATCTAGCTTATTAGAGAAACCTTATTAGAGTAGCTTAATAAGTATGAGGATTAGGGGGGATGAATCTACCTTTCCTACCCTACTTTCTGAGATAAGCTGAATGTATGAGGATGAGGGAAACCCTTCTTATCTTCCCTTAATGAGTAGCTTAATTAGGGAGGTTTAGCTAAAGGTATGGAATGAAATGACGGAAAACTACCGCAACATATATAATATAATATGCCATTTCCCGAGTGAAAGTGGCCCCAAAACTACTTGAAAATGCCATAAAACTACTTGAAAATGCCATAAAAAAAGGTCATAAATTCCATTCAATTTACTTATTGGGTGGGGGGGCCTCGGGGATTGGGGTGGGTGGGTAAATAGTGGTCGAGCCTGCTTGCGCATCAAAATGACCCCAATTTCACGTAAAAAAGGCATATTCCGAATGAAACTAACCGCATCATATGTCATGATATACATCGAAATTGAAAAGAAACCGATCTCTCTTCATCTCAGGTCAGATTTCATCATCCGTGAGTATGACTATGACATCGAATCCGAATCGATCATGACCGTAATTACATATATAATATATGCATTTCAGAATGAAATAACCATAATTGCATAATGACATATATAATATATGCATGATCTGCTAAAGCGTAATTACCTATCTCATTCAGGCAGGGATATCGTCATGAATTCGATCATGACCGTAATTACATATATAATGAATGAATGGATTCTCCGAAAGAGAATTCTCTTTTTATCACGATGCTTTCGAGTTTCAATGGCTCCCGCATCGAAAAAGGTTCGATCACATCAAATCAAAACGAACCCGACATAAGGCCCGTTAGGGGCTCGGCCGAGGTTACGAGGTCGAGGGGGCAGAAGGGCAAGATGAATGGCCCCCGCCAAGTGTCGCGCCCACCAAATACTTCCTGGTTGGGCAACAAATGGGGCTTTCTCGTCAGATGTATCCTGTTATCGGGCTGGCGAGCCGGCTCATGCTCCTGGGACGGGAGAGCGGCTCTATAGTCCCGTCCCCCCGGTACAGCTCGTCGGGGTTACTTTAAGACAAGGGACACTTCGAAGAAATGGCAGTGGTGGGGGATATCCCCATCGGTCGGACCTATTCGTCGACCTAAGAAGAAGAACATAGCCATCCGATCTGACTCATGTCCCCTTTCTGTGAGCCTTTGGACCTTCCAAACCAAAAGCCACCCTTCCTTCCATCACTTTTTTAGGGGCTTTTTCAGTGTTTCAACCTATTGTTCGATGCTTCCTAGCTGCTTCTTTCTTCTTTCCTACCTACCGGCTTGAACAGTGAAGCCTTTTCCCCCTATAAATCAATTAGCTACCATTTTCTTTCACTAACTGGGATCGCGGGAATTAATGGTAAATGGATGGGACTAACTAGTCTTGCTAGTCTTTATAGCTGGGAACATTCGAATACCTCTCTTAGGCTTCTTCGACTCTCCCTTGCACTAGGAAGCGCAAGCCCCTCCGGGACCTTGCTTTCCTTTATTTCACCTTCCTTCAAACTTTTCTCTTTTCTGCTTCGAACCACTTTCTGACCAACCGCCGTACCGTAACCAATTAGGACCCGACTTACTTACAACCCAACAGGCACTATGATCGTGGTTTACTGGTAGTTACTGGCTGGCTTAGAGTTCTGGCCGCCTTTGGAGGTAAAGTTCCGACGCTTTCGCTAGGCCTTTTCTCTGATAGTGAAGACTTCCTTAACTGAACGTCTGTATTTCATGGCTTGAACGGAATTGAACTTCATTCTATGGATCTATCGCTATTTATCCATTGGTGACCTTTCTTGTGTGGGGTCCAGGTCCGTCCGGTGGGAACACGTCATGCCAGGGAGTATTGGTTTTAAGGGTAATTGTTGCACCACACTCTTGGGTCTGTATCGATCCGTCCAGTGGAAAACCCATTCCGGTAGATGTAGGCCATCAATCCAATAACTCACTCCTAATCGGTGCACTCACATCCTCGCAGTGTTGTCAACGTGAACCCTGCTTGTTTGTGTCCCTATATGGGCTGTCTAAACCGGTTGGCATGGGGGCTATTTATTGGAGACCCAGGTGTAGTTAATCTCTAGTGCTGTACCGTGACTGTACCATCCGTGTGCCGTGCCATCCCGTGCCGGGTCAGTTTCGAACCATCCGTAGTCCACCCCGCTCTGTCTCTGTTGGCAATGAATCAATTTCATCGATAAAGATCTCTCCATCCCCTGATCCAATCCGATCCGAGTAGAGTAGCCCATCCAAGTATAGTGGCCAAGTAGAGAGTAGCCAAGCGGAGTGTCCCAGCCCGGCGACTGGTATGATTGGCAATTCCTATAGCTTGTAGCACTGAAAGTATAAAGCAAAGACTAGAGCTTCTATCACGGAGCTTCTAGCAATGACCTTAAGGCTCCTGCTACGACTGGCTAGACCTTATGGCTAGGCCTCTTTCCTGGCTATGATCGACTTCTTTGATCGGCACAGCTATGACTGTCTATGACTACTGGCAATGACTAGAGCTTCCAGCAATCAATGAGACTGTCGAAGACCTTAAGGCTTAAATGATACTGGCACTGACTAGCTGCTATGACCAATGACCTAGTGTCAATGATACTGGCAATGACTAGAGCTATGACTGGAAAGTACTAGTAGCAATGATCGGCAGCTATTATCAGCAGCTATGATCGACTATGATCGGCTATGACTGGCTATGACTACTGGCTACAGCTCTGACTACTAGCTATAACTGGCTATGACTGTGCTTATGGGCTATGAATGGCATATAATCGTCGAATTGTGAATCATCGTATGTAACGCATCGACATTGCATCCAGTCGATGTAGGAACGTGTGTTCCGTAGCGGTAAGTTTCGTGCAGGAATATGGGGAACTCCTTTTTCTATTGGCAATGACCTGAAAGCAATGACTAGAGGCTATCGGCAATTGGCTGACCCACCCTATGGCAATGAGACTGCCTATGGCGTGGCAACCACCTCCTGTCTATGATTGTCTCTCGGCAATGAGAACTGGCTATCGTCTATCAGCAATGACTCCTGGCAATGCCATCTGTAAATGATCGGCTATTGTATGCCCCCATATGTCTATGACCATCCATCTATCGGCTATGACTTTCAAGCGACTACCGGCTATCATCAATGAGAACAGGCTATGAGTGGCTCTGACTGGTGCTTATGGGCTATGAATGGCGTATGATGCTCAACAGGTGACTCATATATAACTAGCATTAGTCACTTTCTCTTGGTGTGAGGGTGAGCCTGCCGAACTCTCGACAAAGGAGAGGTATTCTCTTCCCTTCTTCTTCCCAGCGTTAGGGGCTATTGGGCTTGGTTGGCTGTTGGGGGTGGAAGGTTGGAGGTGGAAGGCTTAAGGCTTATGGTGAGCTTAAGGTGAAAGGCTCATGGCTTTAGGCCCATGGCTGAAGGTGAAAGGCTGGATCCACTCCCATTGAAATTCCCTTCATCCCGATATCTATGTATCGATATATGCCTAACCTATCAAGAATGACGAAAAGACAAAACCTTAATTGGGGTTTGATAAATATCTAACAAGCTTACCGGGGGTGAGATGGCCTAAGCCAAACACCCTAAACCACTCTAAGTTTCTGTTTCTGGCCACACCTTCACTACTATAAACACCCCCAAGAAGCGTCTGGAGAGCTGGAGTCACTCACCCGATGTTAGCAGGTCTTGTGGTTCAGGTACTACATCCCGCCCGACTATCTAGCTAGAGAGACATATATCGATGTATAGCATGGGTGGATTTATAGCTATTCTTGCCTAGAGTACTGGAGCTTTGTCTTGGGTTGGGATGGGAGCGCAATCTTAATCAGGTGAAAACCATCTGTCCTGGTTACTTCGATACGCCCCGAGCCGCACTAATCGGGCTAAAGCCCCTACCTATGCTAAGCTTCACGCCCCTTCTTTTTCCACATATTGATCTCTGGCATACACGAAACCTTGCCCCAGCCACATTGGACCAAAAGGACAAGCCACCTAGGTCTGGACACTAGCTAACTGCCTTCTAGCCATCGTTCACCTTATCCTCGTTTGGATATAGTACCATTTTAGTATCTGTTTTAGTGCCTGCCCCTGTTTGTTGCCCCTTCTAACGGCCTATGCCTTTCCTCCTGCTGCCTTATACGCCTTAGATGCTGGTGAATCTACTCGCTATGAATCCACAACTGACGAATCTGGAACAGGATATGCTGCTAGCGGAAATGCTGGTCGAAGTGATGGCAGGAAAGCTGGAACTGGCACCTCAAAGTAATCAAAGTGAATCATGTTATAAACGATGCAAGCTTTTTTCATAGATCATCTGCTGCTGGATTAACAAGGTGCGAAGCCGCTTGTCCCTCCGGGGGCAAGGTAAACTAAGCGCTCTGCTCCTCCACCACTCCACTGTTATTATTACTTAATGGGTTGGTAAGTCAAGACTCCCTCTCCTAGGTTTCAGGCAGTAGCAAGGTAAGGATGAGGTTGTTGATCCCGTCCTGATACCAGTCGAAGGTATAATCTAATAGATGCCCCAGACCTCCTTCCTAAGATTCCTGCACGCGTGATAAACGAAGCATATCCTGGCTGGACAGAATCTCCTATAATATGAAGCTCGTCCCCATCATCTCAGAGGTTGCTCTGATAGACCATAATTGCAAGCCATGGTTAAGGGGATACCACACTCTCTCTCCTAGGGTGAAGGCATTAATTAAGGGAAGGTTGGCCGATCTAATCCCGACCCAATAATCGAAGGTCTAAGCAGTACCTACCTCCTAAGCGCTTCATTAATCCAAGTGGTCTAGGGATAAGCAGGTCTAGTTCTATCTTCAGGTGGTTAACTAGAAGGTGGAGGCATGAAAAGAAAGGCAGGTGGTTCTAATCATTCCTAGCAATGCAGTGGGTTCTAATTGATGAATCATATTGGGGCTCCTTGGCGAGAACAAAAGGTCATATACTCATAAGGTAAGAGTGTACCCTACCCAGAAGAAGTCATCAGGGGTCATAGGGGTAAAGGGTGAATATCCTAGTGCTGACCCTCGTCTTCCTGGCTTAAGCGATAGGTGAGAAGTAAGGTTGGGTAAGAGTCTATTGGTGGGTAGGTAGCAGGGACAAATGAAAGGCGGGTAGGTCTGTCTATTCCTGGCGATGGAGTGGGTTCTAATTGATGAATCGTATCGTCAAGGCTCGGCTGGAACCAATAGGTAATAGGTGGTACCCATAATCATTTATCAAGTGTAATGGTAAGGCTGGTGAATGCGGTATGTCCACCCGTCAAACAAGGCTCTCTCTTCTCTAATTGACAATTCTCCTCCATTCATGTTTCTGAAGTTCTGGCTTTAGTTCCTCAATCTGGCAGTTCCGACGATCCCACCACACCACCGTTCATTGGTTCATCCCGTCCTGATAAGAGAAGGGTTTTTAATAGCAGTACCTCATATCCTCCTAAGGGAATAAGTCAGTTCGTGGTATAGGGCCGGTTCTATTTCTATCGTCGGAACATATATCTAAGGTCCGGAGGGCTTGCGCTTCTGAGGGCAAGGGATTGATTTCCTTAAACGAATCAACTAAGGGAAAGGCGAAAGGTAAGGTGCGAAGCCGCTTGTCCCTCCGGGGGCAAGGATAACCCACCCTTCTAGCTTTTTGAGGGGAAAAAGAAATAAGGAAGGTCCGGAGGGTCTTGCGCTTCCGAGTGCAAGGGAATACCCGAACCTAATCTCTTTTTACCAGTACGCAACCCACCCCAGTTTCATACTATATATAGTAGGGTGGTGGCTCACGCTCATCTTTATTACTTAATGGGGAGTTAGTTCCAAAAGAACATGGGATGACTGGTGAGTTATGATTCATATTCTATGATTGACTCATATATAATAGAGTGAGTGGCTTGCTTGCATAACTAAGATATCTTTAGTGAGTGCCTTCCGAATGAACAACTTGATCTAGATTATACATAGTGCCCCCAACTTGCTTGCTTGCTTTATCTATACCCTTTATCGATCTCTACGGGGCCGCCCTTTACTTTCATCGAAGTAGTTGTTCCCGGCTCATTGATCGATCCCGATAGGATAGGGGGAAAGTCGGTTAGGAAGACCTTACCCTCACTTCCCAATGCAGAGATGGTATCTCCCACTATCCATGCATGCACCTGCTAACGAACCAACTCTTCTCTTCGCAGCAACGCAACAACTCCTTCCTCTCACGGCCCTCGCTCGATGATACACGAATATGGGTGGGTGCAGTCCTAGCCCTGGAGAATACAAGGTTATCCCTTCCTTCGTGAATGAAAGACATAACTCCACTATACTCCCTCAAGATAAGGATCAGGACCAGGAACAGGTCTCTTCTACTGGATGGTTCTATTCTACTGGCCTAATAAGTTTGAGTTAGGCGCTGGCCTAATGAGTGGTGAGGCTTAGATGAACCCTATAGCTCGTTTCCATTCAATCAGTCTCAGTCCCAGGCCTAAGAGCGTGGGTGAGGAGCCTAGGTAGGAGCCATCCTGAACCCCCGGTTAGCATCACCGGTAGAATCCTCCGGCTATAGGGACCATCCAATAGGGACGAACCCCGGTGAAGGAGCATGCTTTCATTCGGAAGGAAGGTCGGAAGGAAGGTATACAATTATAGATGATAAGACTTTCTTTATATGTAACTCAAGCTGGGAGGAATGCTTGCTCTATCCAACGACGAAGGTGGGTGCCTCAACGACGAAGGTGGGTTCTGGCTGGCCTAACATGAAGGTGAGGGCTGGCAACTCCCATCCGGATGTCTTTTCAACGAGACTACCCGGGGGAGCCGTCCTACCTATAGTTCAACAAAGAAAGTGATTGCCGGATAGCCGAAGCATTGTTGGCCCGGAGAAGCATTGTTGGCCCTCCCGGATCCTCCCTCGTTCATTTCCATCCAGGGGACAGTCAGAAACTAATAGCTAGTCGATACCCATCTCGTACCACTAGTTCAACCGGTGGTGCGGGGTGGGAGTCTATCGAAAGGAGTTCAACCGGTTAGCTAACATTAGCTCGGTAGTCCAGTAACGAGTTGACAACTCCTCCAACCAGCATGAAGTGAAGTAACGAGTTCTAATGGAAGGGTTAGGATGTTCTACCAGTTCTCCGGAAGGAAGGCAGTTCGGAAGCTAGACTACCTATTCGAAGGCTCGGGCTCGGCTGAGTCCCTACAGTGGGTTTCAATCGTCGAACCCGGATAGCCAGCGGAACATGCGAAACGCGATAGAACGAAGAGCATCAGTCATCTCCGCCGGTTAGACTAGAGACTGTCCATCGGGGGTGAGGGTTAGGGGGCTTCTGCTGTCCGACCGTGGGTGAGGGCAAGACTTGTAGTTATCCAGGGGGCTACTCCATCCTGGGGGTGTAAACTATAGCCATCCTTCACCCTCGGTTGGCCTAACTAACTGGATACCTCTCCTCTCACCTTCTTTGTTTCCTGTCCTGCTTCTCTTCTAAGAACTGGATGGAAGGAAGTCAACAACTAGCTATTATTTCACCCATCTCCTACCCTCAGATGCTAACCCATCTCACTAGCCATCCAACTCAACTCTATGTTGCTAAGGTCGGTCGCATGGGAATCAAACTCTATGTTGCTTTCTTGCCTCCCATCCTAATACGGGAAGAAACACTGCTCTGCTCGGTGGGGAGTGATTAGATGGCACTGGCCGTAGAGAAGTGAGATGGCGGATATCCTGGGAACTTCAGCTGAGATCGTTGAACTGAACTGCCGGATTCATTCTATTCCAGAAACTTTAGGCAGAGATCCTGGGTGGGAACTGCCGAATTGAGGAACGTAAGCCAGAACTTATTATACACGGTTGAATAAATGGAATGATAGTCAATTAGAGAGAGAGCCTTGTTGGATGGACGGGCGTTCAACAACCACAACACTTGCTTTATATTAGTAGGGTGAGTAAGCACTTCGAACTTTTGTATTGACCTTTTTTTATAGACCTACCTACTTCATATAAAAAGGAAAGCGCGAAGATTCAACCGACCATCCATCCGTTATAAGAGAAGATCTCAGCAGTATGTACCTACTTCCTAAGCGATTCATTAAGATTCATTAAGGTGGTCTAGGTCTAAAGGTCTAGGTATTCCGGTTGGTAAATAGAAAGAAAGTGAGTAGCGGAATTGATGTGAAAGGCAAATAGGTCTATTCCTAGGCAGTGGATTCAAGTTTATGAATCATATAGTAAAGTAGTAAAGGCTCAGCGATAACAATAGTTCATACGCGGTATCTAGCATCTAAATGAAGTAAGTGTAATTCCAGTGAATGCTGTACGGTAACTAAGGGTTCAAATCCTGTCCAAACCCTTCTAATCTTTCCCATCAGAAGACTGCCAATGTATCCATTCCCTTCCTCCTAACTCATTGGTTAACTCGCATCCACCTTTCTTTTATTCGGTTTTGGACACTAATGCTTTCTTTTCTTCGTTCGAAGGTCTGTTAAGCGGGGTCCCGTCCCTCTCTCTTGGCCTGCCTATTCTTCTTTCGTTAAGAGTTCTGCGCTTTCCCTATTGGGTGGCATAGTATAGTAAGGGTAAACTGATTCGAGGCCCCGTCGTCTAGGACAGAGAGGCTGTACGTATAGAGAAGGAAAGTCTATTTATCCCAGAGTCTAGCTAACTCTAACCCAAGATCAATCTTGAAGAGTCTTATTCAGTAGCAGATTCGGATAGTGATCAGTACCCCTCTCGTTCTTCCCATAGAAATTCTATGAAATAAAGGTTGACTGAGCTTTAAAAGAAGATGCTCCTTGAGTCATGCTACTGGACTTTAGGCATCTCTTATTTAGAATAACATTCACCTCCGAAGCTGAAGATGGATATCGGACTCTGGGATTAGTGTAGCGGCTAGTCTCCTTCTTATCAGATGACCTAAGTGACGGCGGAGGACTCGCTACCCTTCGAACTAATAGGCCTCTAGCTCAGAGGTCGCTAACTAAAACCCGTGAACCTCTTTCCGAACCAACAACTGGATATACTTCACTCAATAGTCACTCTAGGTATCCAACTCTAGAAGGGATACGTACGGCAACGCTCCCAGGTCAGAGTCCTCAACTTACTGGCATTTTAGCCTTAGATCCCAAGACTTCACTCACGTAGAATAAGTTCAACAGATATTCTCAATCGAACTCGTCTATCACTCCCATTTAGAGTAGAACCTTCGGTGTCCCTTCCTTTCTCCCCGTGAACCACAAGCCAAAGAGAGCATAGGTCTCTCCTTCCTGTCTTGCCCGGCCAACTTACCTGAGATCCTTTTATTCAACTTATCGAGTCCTTTCTTGACTGGTGGTGAACCCTCCTCTCTTCTTTCTTGGTCCGCACGTACCAGCTAACTCGCTTTCCTCATTAAAGAGTTCTATTTTAGTTTCACAAAAGAATGAGAAACTAATTTACTACTACTAGGGCTAATGTTGAGTCCTCCCTCCTCCTCGCTTTGTTCACTTCATTCGCTTCGTTCACTAAGCTCGGGCCCACAAAAGGCAAGGCTCTCTTTAGCTAGTTTTCACTCCGTTCACTCCGGAAGCCACCCATAAGAAGCCCTTTCCTTAAGACCAGCTACATGCCCCCATTTAAGAAACAGCTCCTAAAGAATAGCTCGTTTAAGAGAAGTCAAGTCGCAGTATTAGACTAACGGAAAAGACAAAAGCCCCTTTATTAGTAAGGTTGCACGCTTGACAGCGCCTACCCCACTGGCTTCCTTACTACTAAAAGTGAACAGGACCCGCTAGTGCCTATTGCCTTAATGCCTATAAACTGGGACCCTTAAAATCACTGTTTACCAACTTAAGACCAATAAGCATAAGAAGGCAAGTCAACCCTACCACCGATACTAGACTAAAGGGTCGATTCACTGCTTTCCCTTTACCACATTAGCTCTCCATACCCAAGCGGAGAGCACGCCATCTCTTTTAAGACGACTGCCCTCAGGTACTTGAGCGAACAAGGTAAACTCCGCAACTCACAGTAGATTGAATGAGTGGTTCGCTGTACCACTGATACTGCCTTAACAACTACTTGTGTGGAACTTTCCGGCTCATCACCTCCGCGTTCTCGAACTATAGCAGCCTTTTCCACCGTAGTGAGATATCCCCTAGTAGTTTCATACCTCGGCACGAGATATTCATCCAATCGGACCTACCAGGGAAAGGGACCCGGCTGTGTGTCTTAACACCAAATACATCTGCGATTCAGCAGGGGTTCTTCCTTACCAAAAGTAAGGATGACAAGAGTGCCCGCCTAAGCGTCAAACCAATATCCGATTAACGCACTTTGACGCCTGTGGAATACGCCTCTCAAAACGAGAGGAGGAGGGAGGACTCAACATTAGCCCTAGTAGTAGTAAATTAGTTTCTCATTCTTTTGTGAAACTAAAATAGAACTCTTTAATGAGGAAAGCGAGTTAGCTGGTACGTGCGGACCAAG
>Ga0139314_100243_pt1 | contig 13103 bp, 8 predicted proteins | sample In2P11_FD_99376 | JGI IMG/M metagenome (GOLD analysis project Ga0139314, IMG submission 99376)
GGGTGGTGTAGTTGTTGCTGAAACTTGACCTGATGATGATGATGATGCCGCCGTCGCTGGCGTGGACTTTGGCCAATCTGGCGTGGCCTCTGACCAATCAGTCCGTGGTGGAGTCTTGTCCCAGAAAAGTTGCACAGATCAAATCGGCGCCGTCCCGAGCTTTCCTTGGCGCCGTTCTGAGCTTTCCTTGGCGCCGTCCTCCCGCTTGAACCCGCGAAAGAAAGGCGTTGGCTTGGCTGGTTCACCTGGCTCACCTCACCTGGCTCTCGAGAGCGACCTCACAGCTCTTCGACCCTCACCAAACCTCCACCTCCACCTCCACCTGCATCTCTTCGTCCACACTCCGCCGTCCGCAACTTCACACCAGGCGGTTCGCACCACCATGCACAAACTCCAGAACTATGCCGGCCATGCCCGGCAAGGGTGGGAACGAATGCAACCGTCGCTGCCATTTTCCATCTCGCGCTCACATAGCGACATGAATTCCATAAACCCACCGTTAAAGCGCCCGTCTGCAGCAGCCGCAAACTCGCCTGGACCGGGTCCCGGCTCAACCGTAACCCTCTCGTTCAACATTCCCTTCTCAGCGCACCTGGCAGGCCCGGAGGTCGACGACGTGATCTACGGCAGTCCCGGCGCGTTTCTTCGATGGACGCATCCTGAAGGCACCTCAGAAGGCACTCCGACACACAAACTACCTATTCATGCAAATAATGTCGAAGAGCTGCGGTTGATATGCAAGCGGATGACTGAGACTAGCAATGGTATGTTGGTGGCTACCGTGGTGTCGACCGAACCAAAGCCCACGGCCGGCCTCTCACGAGGTCCCCTGAAGACTGTCGTGACAAATGTCTGTCTCTACGGCGACTATGAGCTTGTTCAGAGGATGAGAGAGACGCTGCTCAACAGCATCCCGATATGTCTAGTAGGTCTTGGCGCTAATATTCAGGGAGAATGTCAAGCTGACAGTGGTAGCGTCGCGAAACCGTCGACATCGACGACAACATCATCTTTGATACCGAGCAACAAGGCGTCAAGTCGGAAATCCTCAACCACCTTGATGGTGTTGCACGCGAAACGAAGACGGACATATTTCTCCTGCACCCGAAGCATGACGCGGAAACTGCAAGCTTGAGCGGCGCGATTGAAACCGGCACACTGGACTCGCGTTTACGTTGCTGCATCTATGGTGACATGGAACAAGCAATGTACGCGAAGACCCGGGTGCTGGTCATGATTGACCAGATTGTATGTGTTGCTGGTCCAAGCTCCTCCTACGAAGTCTCTACTAACTGTCTGTCCTAGCTCCACCACTATGTCGATGTACAGAGACTGGAGTTGTCGATGCATACTTTGATCTGCGGCCGTGGCCGGAAGAACATCAAGGCCATCGAGTCTACTACCAACACTGCCATATACTTCCCTCCTCCGTTTCCCACTCTATTTGGATACCGCCCAGCAGGAGCTCTAACACGCGACGCTGATCAGGTTATCATCACAGGGAAGACCAGAGAAAGCATCTTGCAGGCAAAGAGGAGGCTACATGATCTCGTTCTAGGAACAAAGTCTTTCGTTAAAGAGATTGCCGTAACAGTCACCAAGATTGACAGCATCATTCTGGAGCGCCTGGACAAGGTCCGCAAAATTATGGAGAGCAATGGCTCCTATGTCCTGCTACCACGGCTAGGAATGCAACGTGGTGTTGTCCGGATTCAAGGCACCGATGTTCTCCATGTTGAGCGGACCGCGCGGGAAGTCATGGCTATTGTAAGTTCTGTCGTCTAATCCCATGACCTATTTCTATACTAACATTCGACAGGCTGGTCAGTTCTATGGTGCGTCGTGGTGGATCAACCAGCCTAATGCGCGCCTTCAGTAGCCGACGCCGCAACAGATCCCTCCAATGCTTGCAGACATTTGTATTAACTCTGGTGCTGACATCACATTTGAGGGTCTTAACTTCCATATCACTGGCTCCGATGATTCTGTTAAGGCTGCATTGACGGTCATGAACAACATTCCGTTCGTTAATGGATCTACTTACACTTTACGTGTCAAGATCGAGCTTGCGAATGAACACAAGGAGTTTGTCAGCGGTAAGAAGAACGGCAAGATCAACAAGATCATGAGTCAGACCAATGTCCAGATCGTCTTCGATGGCTTCAATGAGTACAACTTCTATATCGACGTCCGTGGTCAACAGTATGATGCTATCAAAAGCGGCTTGGATCTTGTCGAGCAAGAAATGCCGGCCTCTATCTCTTTTCACGTTCCGGACCAGTACCACAAGCGCATCATTGGAATCGGAGGTTCTCATATCCAACGAATCATGAAGAAGTACTCCGTCTTTGTCAAGTTCTCCAACGCGATGGATCGTGGTGGACATGGTCGCGAAGAGGATGACATCAAGGTGGACAATGTTATTTGCCGCACACCTGCTCGCAATGCGCAGAACTTGGATCTTGTCAAGACTGAAATCATGGACATGGTTGCCAGAGTTGATGCCGATCACATGGAGGAGCAGGTGGTTATCAACCGTCTCTATCATCGTGAGTTGGTTGCACGCATGTCTCAGATTGAAGACCTCGAGAAGAAGTGGAACTGCACGATCCACTTCCCTGGTGCCGAGGAAGCGAGCGATGTCGTCACTATCAAGGGGCCTGAATATCAGCTGCCCCAGATAGTTGATGAGTTTTTGGTATGTGTTACATTTGTTGCACTTCTGAGCACGGTCCTAACGTGGTATAGGGCATGGTACCTGAGCGCCATGATATCGCCTTTGATGCTCCTCCTGGACTCAAGGAATATCTTAGATCTTCTGAGTACCAAAACGAAGTAGTCGAGAAGATGAAGAGCCAGTATGAGGTTGACCTTCGCCTTGGACAGGTTCCGACCGAGCTGAGCGAAGCGACTAACGGTAAGGCCGAATGCCTCGTCTTCAACTTCACGCGCAATGCTGCAGGCGGTCTGAAGGATGCTATTGACTTCCTTATCGCACGTCTTGTACCTCACGGTCTTGATGCAGACACGGTTAAAGGCACCATCGCTCGCCCTAAGTCGGACTCTTTCGAAGAATCCTTGCCATTCTTTGAGTCCAAGCTCCTTCACCGAGTCGAAACTCCTGTCACGACAGATTCGCCAACCCGCTCCGCATTTAATGGCGACGAAACTAATGGTGAAACATCCAACAGCTTCTTCTCCAAGATCCGTAAGCCAGGTAGCATGTCTTCGTTCACTTCTTTCATAGATCGTCGCAAGACAGCCGGTTCGAACTCTCCCGGCTCCGTCTTCAAGCATGCTTCCAGCAATGCTTCAAAGGCCTCACTCATCAGCATCGAGTCTCAAAGCAGTTACCGCAACCCTTGGAACGATAGCAGCCTTCAGATTAACGAAGAAGGTCATGCTTATCCGAATAACCAGAGCTCAACCAGCTTGCACCACTCCAACGGCTGGTCAGCTACTCATCCCCATCCTCCTCGTTCCTCCGAGAATGGACATAGCAAATTTCCTTTCGGTGCATCTATTTCAGCGATACCCGGCGACGCCACACCCAGGTACGACCAGCGTGCCATCGGTGAGAACGGTCGTCCAAGCACTTCTCATTCAATTTCAGGATACCCGGGCCCTATTGGCCCTCCTCGTTGATACCACTCTCCCCTCACGAAATGTATACCCCTGTATTACCGCGGGCGAGAAAGTCACCTTTTCTCTCTCTTTGTTATGGGACGAAACGGAAGAAGAATACCCTATTAGCGTCTGCTGAAACTTCACCTAGCACAAAAGCAAATGCATTTTCATGTTTCTCTATATCGCGTGCGTGTGGCTTTGGTTTGGCTCTCTGTCTTTGCGACTGCGGCGTCAGTCCTGTTGGCTTTATGCAACTTCCATTCTCTAGATATCCCATCCCGGGTCATGTGAGGCAGTTTACTCGAGAACTCTAGTCTGTTGGGCCTCTTTACGTTGCCCTCGCGCATATACCAGGCTATGGGTCCTTTTCTCTTTGATATCCCTATTGTTATGTTTTTGGTTGTTTCAGGCGCATAAGAATATACCAATGTGCGTCTTATGGGCTCATCGTTTTCTATAGGTGCGGGAATTGGTTCGGTCTGATGATTCACGGCAGGATTGATGAAGAGGGGCTCGAAGTGGGACATGGTGACGGTGAATCTGGTGCAGGACAAATACATATCGATGGATTAGGCTTAGGCTCTCTCTTGCTGGTTAATACCCTTCAAGTATGCTTATGATGTCGATGCTAGCGATAATAGACATGATCATCATACCCGTGTGCGTTTCAACGACTCTGTCCGTATGGTCATAAGTGATGTGCTCGCATATGTACATGTGGTCAACATCAAATGCAGACCATGATGTCTTATGATTGCTATGGGAAGGCTGTCAATCTCACCTTCCGATAGCAACTATACGACACGATTCCCAGTGTACTACTGCTGCCCCAACCGGTTAGCGCAGTCGGGACGGACTCAGCAAAGCTCCGGTATCTGCTGACCTCGAAGCTAGGTAGTCAACGACCTCGACCTTCTGGTCTACCTACGACCTTCTACACCACCTATAACCTTCCACTCCACCTATAACCTCCCACTCCACCTATAACCTCCCACTCCACCTATAACCTCCCACTCCACCTGTAACCTCTCCGGTCCAGCCCACCATGCCAGTGATCCCAAAGCTCTTCGATCAACCCACCAGCCCGTCCCCCACAGCTCCAGTAACCGTCCGACCCCATCCTAAACCACCAAAACCGCTTCTCCGCCTCGAACTCCGCGACCTCTCTGATGCCGGCGCCAAGATCTTTCTCAAACACATAGACGCAAGTACTGCAGTTTCCGAAGCCGTCAATGGCGTCATTTCCCACCTCTACTCCCCTCAGGCCACCATCCCACCCACTCGCTCCGTAACGCTCATCTTACGCGCCATGGACGGCGTAGCCTACACCACTGGCAAAGACATCGATGATGATCATAAGGAGATACACTTCAGCACTCGCTACATCGAGCAGATCTCCACGGAGCGACAGAAAGCGGAGATGCTGGGCGTCCTGAGACATGAGATGGTGCACTGTTATCAGTGGAATGGGATGGGTACTGCGCCGGGTGGGTTGGTTGAGGGGATTGCGGATTGGGTGCGATTGAGGAATGGGATGGCGCCGCCGCATTGGAAGAAAGAGGCTGGTGGAGATTGGGATGCTGGGTATCAGCATACGGGTTACTTTTTGGAGTGGCTTGAGCAGAGGTGTGGAGCGGGCACGGTTATGGGGGTTAACGAGAGACTGAGAAATAAAAAATATGAGGAGAAGGAGTTCTGGAAGGCATGTTGTGGGGAGAGCGTAGGCACGCTTTGGAAGGAGTACTGTAAAACTCTCGGAGGTGATGAGGATAAAGATGAGGAGAAAGCTGAGCAAGCTACTGAGAAGAATGCCGAGCAAGATACTGAGAAGAAAGTCGAGCAAGATGCTGAGAAGGACGCCGGTGCAGAAGAATCCAAGCCGGAAGATGATCAGACTGCTTCCGAGGATGGCAAGGATACCCCGAGGACGAGTGAGGATACTCAAAGGTCAAATGATGGACCTGGGACCTATGCTGAGGCTGCGGCTGGAGCATCCGCTACTCCTCAAAGTTCTTGATCTGCGGACACCTGGTTCAGTCATTTGATATTCGTTTCGGTTAGCTTGAGGTCCCTCAGCTCTCTTAAGTGTTATATGATACCCGGCTCTGCCATAGCTAATACTAACGCAAAGTATTAAATGTCCAGCTTTTAATACTACAAGAACAGTCGCGCCTATTTCATTCATTCTGATCTAAATCCGGCTTCGTTTTCACTTTCATTCTGCTGAGTAGGCTACGGACTGTAGAGTCACAAGCCATCCGACCAACACCTTTCTGTAAGTTCTGCCTCGTACATCTAATGCTGGGATTGTTTTATGTTCTACATCGGACAGGCATATACTTATCCTGGCTCCAAGGACCTTATCCTCTAATAAAATATATAGGTATCAAAGTTTATAACTGGTACTATAAGGTAATAATAGGTGGCTTTAAGGGAGGTATAAGGAGAGGTTCTTAAGCACTAGTCGACTCGCTGGCTAAGAGTATAAGACGCTGCTACAGTTATAATGTTCGAGTTGCTATCTCTGCTGCTGCAACGCCTATATTCATTACCAAGCAATCTGGTAATGGCCCGATTGTATGAAATAAGGCTAGGACAGAAGCCCTCCAGCAGTCAATATTCAACCGTTAAGCAGGAAGGATTTTTCTCCTTCTAGACGACTAGTTTGAATTTCCTTCCTACAAGCACAGCGGGTGCATTTTACAATTGTGGTGACCCGCTTGCCATAAAAATTAACATTATCGCCCACAACAAGCATAAATTAAAAAAAATTCTAAATGTATATATATTTCTTGAACCGACTAAGAAGACTATTTTAGGGTTAAAATTTCGAAATCTGCGCGTATTGTTATAATATTGTTAGAGAAAAAGTGGAGCGGGATTTTGCTACTCAGAGCGCCTAGCAACTAGGTGCTTTGGTGCCTAAGCTTAGGCGGTATCCCGTCTATCAATATTAGCTTATTTAAGCGGCCAAGCAGATCACCATAATTTTAAACTTATACCAACAACATTTTCTCTTTGCAATACAATATTAGCTTTGGCTTAGAAAACAAAACTGTGAGTAATCACTATCCGTTTGATATAAGGTTTCGGTACGCTTCATCTTACGCTCGCCAAACTATGAACCAACTCTCCCCAGATCAAGACATGACGATTCCAATGGGCGAAGTAGTCGTCCTAATGGGCATAGGTGGCCTCGTCGTCGGCGGCATCCTCTCTGACGGTATCCTAGGGCTGCACTCCCTTTTCGACAAAAGAAGCTCTAGCAACCTTCTTCATACCCGCTTTATACCCCTCGAATTCGACAGAACTTCCTGTTCCACGCCATCTTGCCTCACCTCCTCGGACTTCAAGGGTCGTAATGCTATGATAGATTTCCTGAATGTGACGGAAGGAGGGAGTTGCCGGTGGGTTTGACAACGTAGTAAACCGGTGTTGAGAAAAGAAGAGAAGGTTGTGGCAGGCGGGAAAGGCTTCCTAAGCGGACATCACAGGACCCTAATTAAGTGCCGGAGGAAGCAGCTGAGACAGAGTAAAGTGATGTGGTTGGTGGAAGTGGGGAGAATTGTGACTGCAATTCTGGGTTAGTGCGTAATTTACCGCTTTGAGGTTGAGTCGGTTTGATGCCTCCGATAGTGGTTGGTAACGCGCTTTCAGTTTAGCTCTATCAAACAGCCTGTAACCAGGAGTGTGCAAGTTTAATTGGGGAGAGGGTAAAGGTCATGACCCGGGTTGAATAACGGTATGAGCATGGTTTTATTGCTGTATGGACTTTGGGAATTCTTAGGGACTTTAAGAGGGAAGTAATCGAAGTATAACTGGGCCAATCTGGTCAAAGATAGAGATGTATTTGAGGAGTCATTAATTCTGCACGCTTTACGCATTCTAGCAAGCCAATCTAGGTTGAAAAGCATCATCAAGGTTATATGCTCATGAAGCTCGCAACAGCAGAGCAAGTTGTAAACGCACCGAAGAAAGCACGAGCGCTCGCCACAGATCAAGAACAAAACTTTGAAATATCAGATCAGTCGATGTACACGCTTTACCTAAAGCACGCTATAGAAACACCAAACCCATATCCACGCTTATCCCAGGAAGCCCGTTTTCCAATCTCCCTTCACCATAACCTACAACACCGCAGGGGATCTACTCGCCCTTCAGTTTATCCTGCTTAACGCTAAACGCCGCGTCAAGCAGCTCCTTCTCCTCACGCTGGTGCACCGACTTCATGCCCGTCGCTACAGACGCGCTAGGTGAACGTCCAGCATACATGACATGGCGGCGGTTATGGTGCTCGGTGGCGTTCAGCAGCGTCTCGATACGCGGCTGCATGGCACCCCAGGCGCCGGCGTTCAAAGGCTCTTCCTGGCACCAGATGATGTTTTGGGCATTTGGGTAGGAGTCTAGGTTGTCACGGAGTTGAGCCCAGGGAAAGGGGTGCATTTGTTCGATGCGGGTTATGGCGACTGTGAATAGAGTTAGTGACATTCAATTTGGGTTGAAACCTAGGGAGGCTTACTGTTCTTGAGACCCTTATCTTGCCTGTGCTTGACAAGAGCAGTGTACACCTGACCTGTGCAGAGAACGACCCTCTCAATCTCCTCACGCGAGTTGATCTCACCAAGCTCATGCGCCGGGTCGTCAACAATCCACTGGAAATGGCTGTCGCCAGTGAACTCGGACAGATCTGAGCGAGCCATCGTGTGTCTGAGGAGATTCTTGGAGAAGAAGAGAATAAGCGGTTTCCGGAACTGACGGTTCATCTGGCGACGGAGGATGTGGAACATGTTGGAGGGTTTGGTGAGGTAGGCGATCTGCATGTTGCAGTCCTGGTGTTGGCGGTCAAGCTTGTCTGGGGATGGGAAGATGCGAGGGTCTTCGTTGCATAGCTGGAGGTAGCGCTCCATGCGGCCGGAAGAGTGCTCTGGACCTTGGCCGTCGTAGCCGTGCGGTAAGCTCAGGACGAGGCCGGAACGTTGAAGCCACTTTGTCTCACCGGAGGCGAGGAACTGGTCGATAATGATCTGAGCGCCGTTGGCGAAATCACCGAACTGGGCCTCCCAGATGACGAGGGCATTGGGCGAGGAGAGGGAGTATCCGTATTCGAAGCCGAGGACACCATACTCACTCAACGAGGAGTTGGAGATGACGAAAGTGCCCTGTTTCTCGCCAACGTGCTGTAGAGGGGTATATGTGGCCTCGCTTTCCTGATCGTGAAGAACAGCGTGACGTTGAGAGAAGGTACCACGTTCGACATCCTGGCCGGACATACGGACGTGGTGGCCTTCCAGACAAAGGGTACCGAAGGCAAGTGCCTCACCAGTGGCCATGTCGATGTTCTCGCCGTCAGTGACGGTCTTGGTTCTACCCTTAAGGATACGGTTCAAGTTGCGGTGGACTTGGAATCCTTCCGGAGCGTTACCAATAATCTTTCCAATATCCTTCAAAGTCTCCTCGTCTACGGCTGTGGGCAAATGAGGCAGCACTTCGGTAGCAAGCTCCTTGGGAGACTTGAAATTATTCCATGCAGAAGTAAGCCACTCCTTTGCGGACGGTTGGTAGTCCTTGCTCCTCTCGAAGCTCTCCTCAAGCATACCCCAAACCCATCTCTTATGCTCATCGATATCCTCCTTGCTGAACGAGCGCTCCTCAATTAGCTTGTTGATGTACTTGTCAATGGTTGGCTTCTGTTCAGCGATACGCTTGTACATGAGTGGCTGAGTGAAGAAGGGCTGGTCAGTCTCATTGTGGCCTTGTTTCCGGTAGCAGACAAGATCGATAATGACATCCTTCTTGAACTCAGCACGCCAGTCGGCAGCAAGCTGGCAGACGAAGTTGAATGCCTCAACATCGTCTGCGTTCACGTGGAACACAGGTGCATCGATAGCCTTTGCAATATCCGAGCAGTATGGAGTGGAACGAGAGAAACGAGGATCCGTAGTGAAACCGATCTGGTTGTTAACGATGATGTGGATGGTACCCCCGGTGTGGTACTTCGGCAGAGCATAGAAGCCCATAGTCTCGTAAACCACACCCTGAGCTGCGAAGGCAGCATCACCGTGAAGCAAGATACCCATGGCAGTCCGGGCCTCCGTTTCATCATTGTTGTAATGAAGGATGGCCCTAGTCTTTCCGAGCACAACTGGATCCTCTGCTTCCAGATGCGAAGGGTTGGCAACGAGAGAGAGTTGGACGCGCTTGCCGGATGGGGTTGGGCGCTCGAAGTTCATACCCAAGTGATACTTGACATCGCCGGACCCCTCATCCATAGGGTCCTGGGTACCGGCAAACTCGCTGAAGATGGACTCGTTCGGCTTGCGGACGACGTTGCTGAGAACGTTGAGACGACCACGGTGCGGCATACCGATGACAATATCCTTAACACCATAATCTACACTGCGGTCGATGAGCGCCTTCATGCCTGGGATCAAACTCTCGCCACCTTCAAGACCGAACCGCTTGTCATTGGGATATTTCTGGGAAAGGAAGGTCTCAAAGCTTGAGCCCCAGATCAGACGGTCCAGAATCCGACGCTTTTCGTCTACAGAATATTTGTATGGCTGTGGCGTCTCTAGGCGCTCGCGCAGCCAGTCGCACTGCTCCCTGTCCGGAATATGAATATACTCGACACCATATGATCCGCAGTACACCTTCTCACAGGTATTGATAATCTCTTGTAGCGTCATCTTATTCCTGGTCTCAGTCTTGAAGCGTGGCAAGATTCCCGGGCCAAGCTCAAATTCTTGGTTCAGATCCTCTTTCTTGAAATTATAGAAGGAAAGTTCCAACTCTTTAGGGCGTGCGTATCCAAACGTGACTGCTTCGGTTCTGATGCCAAGAGGATCAATCTTCGCCTTGTGGTGCCCTCGCGCCTGGTATGCTCTGACGAGCAGCTGGACCTTCAAGTGGTTCATCAAGTCAGAGCCTTGGCCAACTTGCATGCCGGTGCCGGTGCTGGCCTTGTGTTCTACGTCGCCTTCTGCCGTAGGAATGATGGTCGGCGGGGCTTGGAAGGCCTTCGAGACGGGCATGTCGCCCTCCTCCATGTTGCGGAAGTAGACCTGCCATGAGATGTGGACACTCGATGGGTCGTGCTTCCACGACATGTACATCTCATCTATATAGTTTGCAGTGTTGCCCTGCAAGAAGGAGTCGTTCGGGTCCTGCGGGTCAAGGTCAGTGAGGAGCTGTGAAAATGCATACAGCTCCATTGCGCACCACGCCCTTATCTGTCTCTTCTACCGAAGCGGCATAATGTCTCTTTTGCTGGGCGCGAGCTGCTATGGCAAGCGCTCTGCGCTTAGCATCCAGCGAATATGTCCTCGAGCCATGGACGGTGGTGAAGCTGGGCCGCGAGCTGCTGCCAGCGCCCGCAGCGAGGCGACCGCTGCATTGGCGAAGGGTAGTCCGGAACATTGGTGGCAGAGGAAGAAGAGGGCAATCAGGAGTGTGAAGGTAGAGGGCAGTCAAAAGTGTGCAGGTAGAGAGCAACCAGGAGTCTAGAGGCAGACTGCAGGTGGAGGGCGGCTCATGAATGAGAGGCGGAGGTAATTGCGGTCGAAGAATTACTGCTGCGTACCAATGCCCATGTGGTTGCCATGCCTGACCCCGTGCATCTTAGGGCTGAGATTACATAATATAATCACCCATTGCATGTGACGCTGGCTTTTGTATATCAAGTCCCAACTTCAGGGCAGCGACAACAATGACCATTCCACGACTACAATGACCATTCCACGACAACAATGACCATTCCACGCCATGCTCTGAGACTTGCTGAGAGCTGCACACACTCTCTTCTCCGACAACCTTCAGCCAGGACGTCCGGAAGCAGGTCCTTAGCAATTGGTTCAATTGGCAAAGACAATGCACTTCCCAGAGCGCTAAGACCAGCAACATGTTCAAACCATCTCTTCTCGACATCCCCATTTCTCTCGAAGAAAGGTGGAAAACACAATCGCGAGCAAGCACAAACGGAGCCTCGGCCGACCGCTCAAGGTGGTGAACCAATTGCTCCCACCCCGGTTGATGATGCCTTCGACTTCTCGGGCTTAGAATCCAGCATTCTCAAAGCATTGGAGAAGTTGACCCATGATCTTTCGCAGCTGAGAGCTGGTGGACGTTTCAATCCTGATTTGTTGGAAGCCCTGAGGGTGCAACTGGATAAGACGAATCCGCAGGATACCATTAGGTTGAGCGATGTTGCACAGGTTGTGCCGAGGGGGAGGAATATCAGTGTTATTGTGCATGATAAAGAGGTGAGTGCTTTCTATATCGCTTGTTCGGATCCACTAGCCTACTGGTCTGCCTTGTCAGCACCTCTGAATACTGGATCAATTGGGATCATAATAAAAATCACGTGCTTTGATCTTGAATAGCTGTCAGAGGATTAAAGCTATAATGAGGAGACCACTTGATGTGCTTCTGTTCACCTGTGTAATTATAATATTATACCAAATCCCTCTTCTGAAAGTGTAATAGTGGAATCAGTATCGATGAGTACTCCTAGGCTCAAAGAGTTACAGGCTAGCCCATATTCATTAAATTCCTAGCTTAGTACTAATAAGTGGGTGGTATAAAACGCCTCCAGCACGAATAAATCCTCCTGTTCCCTTAACATCTTGGTTCTCCCTGCCCAAATTCGAATCATTATCAAAATGCATACCCACTAAGACAAACATACAGCACGTGAAACAAGTCATGTCTGCCATCGCGAATTCGCCACACTCTCTGATCCCACAAGGGCCTACGCAAGACGCGCCTACAACAATAAGCATCCTTGTTCCACCACCAACCACAGAGTCGAGACAAGCCGCAGTAGCGTCTGCCAACAAGACCGCGGAAGAGGCGCAAAACCGCATCCGAGGAGCACGTCAAGCACACCAGAAGAAGATACGAGCCTTGGATGTTGCGAAGAAGATCCGACCGGATGATTCCCAGAGGGCACATAAGCAGATGGAGGAGGTCGTCAAGAAAGGTAACGAGGAGGTGAAGAGGATTTTGGATGGTGCGAAGAGGGTATTGGAGCACTAGAGCACGGTGAAAATACCGGAGGTGCTTCTTTGAAGGCGCTCGTTTAACGGGGGCTTAAAGGTCGAAAGCAAGTATGTTAAGTCGAAGGACTGAAAAATGGAAGAGCCATTAATTCTAAGAAACGCGTCTGTAAGCCATATGTCGAGATTGTAAGCATGCGGTCCTGCTAGCTAAAAAGGCCTCCGATACGATTCTCGCCCTTCGATCCACCTGACGTATTAAACCTTAGATGTAGGGTCTGTAGGCAAAAGTTACGTCTAGCAATAGAAATGACGACGTGTATGCGAATTGGAATACGTCTCCTCCAGGCCCATATCCGAGCGTAGCGGCCATAACCAGAAGTAGAAGGTCACCTCTTCCAAACAAAACTTACCCCTAGAACCCACGCGAATGACGCTGACACTCACATACATGGAACATCAGACGCTTCAGATACAGGAGTT
>Ga0139314_100244_pt1 | contig 13095 bp, 15 predicted proteins | sample In2P11_FD_99376 | JGI IMG/M metagenome (GOLD analysis project Ga0139314, IMG submission 99376)
TGTTAGGATTGTGACACGATTGCAAGATTATAGAAGTAAAATCCCTGTTGATGGTAAGGAAGCAGAATCTTCTAATTCAAACCCATCGACTTCAACTCCTGGTTCTGATCAGCTACAGATCGAGAAACCTAACCCAGAATTAGTAATCAAACCGCCTGCTAAAGGTATACTTCGAAAGCCAAATTTCAATCCGCATGCGAGAGTTGCTCAGAACTATAACATTTTTGAAGATTTAGCTATTTCCCCTTCAGCAGTGTCAGCTTTTGTGGTGCTGCAATCATGTCCAGCACAGCTTAAATTGCTATTGTCGGCTATAGGAGCTATTGATATTTAGAACTTGAACCTTATAATCTTTGATTTAGAAAATAGTACACCTCACTTACCTCATCGAATGGCTTTCCAGATTCCAGTGTTAGTAAAAAACAGACCTTGCTTTAGGACTATGATTGATGAGGGAGTTTCAATGTGTATTATGTCGATCCAGTGTTGGAGATCTCTTGGTTCTCCTACACTTAATCAATCCCCGATGATTCTAAAGGATTTTGATGGCCGTGGGTTCCATCCTTTTGGCATTTTACAGGATTTACCTATAGGGGTTGAAGGTAAAACTGTTAATCTAGATGTGGAAGTGGTTGATGCCCCTCTAGATTACAACCTTCTCTTGGGTCATAGTTGGTCTTACGCTATGACTGTTGTTGTTTCATCGTCCTTTTAGCTTATGAAGTTTCCTCATAATGGAAATATCATAACTATAGACCAACTAACATACTTTTCATCCGGCCCAGCCTCTTATGAAACTATCCAGCATGTCAGCAAAACAACTATCCCTTACAAGGATGTTGGAGTAGGATTAGTTAAAGATTCTGGTTTACTAGGAACTTTTTCCTTTCCTCCTCCTAACATATCACCTTCTACTGCAACCATTCATATGATTTCATCAGACACTATTGTTTATGATGATCCTTGGATTGTACCTTCCGAATCTGAGATGGATTCATTTGGTGATGCTATGCCTTTGAGTCCCTATGAAATTGTGTATTAGGCTGTACAATCATTTTCTGACCCTTCTTCAACCAAAATTGATCTAATGAATGTGGTCCATGAAGAATCACTTTCAACATCAAACTCAGATTCAACAACTTTTTCTAAACTTGTTCATACTGATGAGCAAATTCGTGAAATTTTTTCTGTTGATGACTTACCATGGGAAGATCTTCCTCATAGATCTTTATTCTTGTCTGAGATTGATCATTTTGAAAATATTTTACATCTATTTTTACTACTGATTATGTCAAAGAACCATAAAATCCATTGCAAAATCCTGATTTTGAGTTAAATTTGAGAAATATTTCTCAAACGGTTCCTATTGACATTTCAGTTAAACCGAGAATTGTTGAAAACATTCATGTAGGTGCCTCCTGTACAGAAAATGAACTTCAAACTTATAAGGCCCTATTTCAAGAATTTCGCGATGTGTTTGCCTGGTCATATGAAGAAATGCCAGGAATTGATCCAGCAATTGTTGTTCATGAAATAAAAACTTACCTAGATACTAAACCTGTCTGGCAACATTTGCGTCAGATCCACCCACGAAAAGTTGTTGTTATTAAAGCAGAAGTTGAAAAGTTACTTAAAGTAGGTTTCATTTATCCAATTCCCTTAACAGATTGGGTATCAAATATTTTTCCTGTTAAGAAAAAGAAAGAAACGATAAGAATATGTATCAATTATAGGGATATTAATCGAGCTTGTCCCAAAGACAATTACCCAACTCCCTATATTGATCAAATCATTGATGATTGTGCCAGAAGTGAAATATTCTCCTTTATGGATGGTTTTTCCTGTTACAATCAAATTAACATTCTCCCTGCTGATCAACCAAAAATGGCTTTTATTTTTCCATGGGGGACATTTGCTTATTGCAAATTACCTTTTAGATTGAAAAATGCCGGAGCAACTTTTCAAAGAGCTATGTCTTATGGGTTTCATGACGCACATTGTGCAACCTTATCTCGATGATTTACCTTCTCATTCATTACACAGAGCTAATCATCTCACTCATTTAAGAGCAATATTTATGAGACGTAGGCATTATCGAATTAGGTTGAATCCACACAAATGTGTTTTCTGTATAGAAATAGGTTGTTTACTGGGATTTGTTGTTTTGAAAGCCGACCTTCATGTCAATCCCTCGAAGGTTGAAGCTATTGTCAAATTGCCTCCTCCTTCGACGCTTCGCCAACTTCAAAGTTTGCAAGGGAAAGCAAACTTTTACGTCGATTCATTCCTAACTACACCGAGATAAAAAAAGGGTTTTACCAGGTTGTTGAAACAGAATACTCCATTCTTTTGGGATGAGATAGCTGGCAAATATTTTGATGCACTTAAACACATGTTGACCCATGCACCGTTATTGCATCCTCCCAACTACAACCAGGATTACTTCTTGTATCTCACCACTTCTCATTCCACCATCGGAATGGTGTTAGTTCAGGAAGATGAATTTGATAGAGAACATGTGATTTACTACCTTAGTCTAACTTTGAATCCGACTGAGCTAAAATATTCACATGGGGAGAAATTGGCCTTGGTAGTTGTTCAAGCTATCCAAAGATTTCGTAATTACATCTTACTACGCAAAACGACTATAATTTTTGACTGTAACCTTATCATCTATATTTTGACCAAGCAATTGCTAGGGGGCAAGTATTCCAAATGGATTGTTATCCTTCAGGAATTTGACTTGGAATTTGAAAAATCTAAGTCAAAGAAATCTTTAGTTTTTACAAAGTTGATGTGCAACTTCCCACGTGCTGATACTGAAACTGTGGCGGAAGAGCCCATAGGGGACGAATCATTGTTTCTTATCAGCACTCTCGATCCATGGTATGGGGATATCATTGTTTATCTCCAAACCCAATCTTTTCAGCTTAAGATTTCACAATCTCAGTGACGAAAAATATGTTTCGAATCCCAACAATACAAGATCATTGGAGATACACTTATGGTCGTGGGGTGGACTCTGTTTTCCGACATTGTTTAATACATGAAGAAGCTGAAAATGTTTTAAATGACTGTCACTTTGGAGCATGTGGTGGTCATATGTCTGGGTATGCCACAACCCAAAAGATATTGCACGCTGGCTATTTCTAGCCATATTTGTTTAAATATTGCATTTACGCAGTCCAAAAATGCCACAATTGTCAAACTTTTGATCGAAAGATGCATGCTCCACCTGCTCCTCTCCACCCTATAATTGCCATCGGTCCTTTTGTGAATTGGGGTATTGACTTTATTACATGTAAGCCTCACTTGGCCAAGGGGAATGCATATATCATCCTTGCAGTAGATTATTTTACCAAGTGGGCCGAGGCGATGCCTACATTTTCGGCAGATGGAAAAACTGCTGCAATTTTCATTTTCAATCATATAATTGCTAGATTCGGTGTTCCACAAGCAATTATCACTAATCATGGGCGTCATTTTCGAAACATCATGATGACTGAACTAACAGATCAACTTGGCCTGTGTCACGATAGTTCTACTCCATATTACCCACAGGCTAATGGTCTGGTTGAAGCCATAAACAAAGTTCTAGTCATTATGATCCGACGAATCATTGGTATTCATAGGTTGAATTGGCATAACATGTTATTTTCAGTGCTTTGGGCGTATTGAACCTCAGTAAAAACATCAACTGGTTTCACTCCTTTCCAACTAGTTTACAGTTTGGAAGCTGTGTTACCCATTGAATGCGAAATCCTGTCATTAAAAATAGCCATAGAATTATTTCCAGCCACTTCCGAAGAGGAGAAACATTTGTTGTACTTAGCTCAGCTAGATGAGAATCACCGTGATGCTGCACTAGCAATCGAAACTCATGCCAAACGAATTAAAGCTCAGTATGATCGAAATGTTACACCTCATAATTTTTTGAAAGGAGACCTAGTCTTACTATACGATCAAGCAAATGATAAGATAGGGGCTGGAAAATTTGTACCTATGTGGCATGGTCCTTCTATTGTTAAACGAAATCTAGCAAAAGGGGCATATGAATTGGTAGATTTTGACGGTGTCTCTTTAGGTAAGCTCAGAAATGGTATTTATCTAAAGAGATATTATGCTTAAATCTAGGTGTGGAGATTTTAGTTAGAGTAGTTTTTCTTTCTAGCTGGTGTGTTTTAGATTAGAAAAGTGTGTTTAGTTTACAGAGTGTTTTTGTCATTATTCCTGCTTATCTTGATTTTACTTTTGATATTGCAGATGTCAACATCTCTTCAAACATACATTGGTTTCGCTAGTGGTGCTTGTCGTAATACACGAAACATTTCTTCTGCAGCTTGGGTTATTTATTCACCCCCTGATGAGTTGGTATCTATGCATGGGGTAAGCCTTGGTCAAACAACAAACAACATTGCAAAGTATAGTGCAGTGATTGGGTTATTATCTGAATCCACTCATTTGGGATTCAGAGTTTGATTGTGAGGTTAGATTCTAAACTCGTTATATTACAACTTAATAGAGTTTATTCCATTAGAAATCCAATGTTATTGAGATTATTTTTGAGATTTCGTCTCTTGGAACATGAATTTGATTATATTGAATATCATAATATTCCAAGATATTTAAATACATTAGCAGATGAAATTGCTTCTCGAATATTAAGTAGACATTTGCAATAATCAAACAGTAAATTTACAAAACATTCCATAACATGTTTTACAAGATAGCCAGTAATAGTGATATAGCATAGCATAGAAGTGTGTCAAATATACATCGTCTTCGATCATAGGTTGAAAAACACCTTATGATTGGCAAAAATGATAGTACAAAAAGCAAAAATGTCATATGAGTCTACAACAGGCGATCATCCTATCACTGGTGATGATCACGATAACAAACCACTGCTCGGCCACCCTACAAAGGAACCTCTTGAAAGGTCCTGGGACCCCAATCACATAGCGCTATAACTTAAGAGGAATGTCATCTATGCTAGTCTCTGGAATGTCTGTTGTCAAACGCTCTAGATGATTTTCCAATTCGGCCATGGTCTCTCTAGATTCGTCCCGTGGGGCTGTTACTGCTGCAGTTGGGTGTCTCCTCTCATAGGGCCGGAGAATGGCTAGTCGCTGTGGACCCACATCTGCATTTGAAAATTTTTACTATCAATTTTTGATGATTTAAAAAAAAAAAAAAAATTAACTTAGAAAATGTTGAGAATGATTTTACCTGAGTCATCCTACTGCTCTCCTAGTGGAAGAGCCATGTCTGGGTCACCACGATAATCCATTCCAGCATAAGGAAAATCCTGAATCATGAAAACTTGGTTCTCCAACTAATGAAAATACTCAGGAGGAAATTGAACAACCTCTAAACCCTCCTCGGGATGATGGGCCATAACTGCAACCCAACACATCAGATTGGGCTCGTGGGAAGTCCAACTCCAAAGGAAAGATGCTGTGGGACTAACAGCGGGACCCTCTCTAGACCAAAGCTCACAATAAAAAACCATATCCAAAGTTTTTTAGTTGTCCGTTCTTTGCTCTAGTCAGATGGCCTTTTACATTAGCCAACATAGCTTCGCACCAGTTGAAGATGGTGCCTCAATGGCAGTCTATTGCCATTCGTATTTGGGATCTAGTGGCTACATGCAGTGTTGCGCTTCCACAGAGTCTGGTGATAGTAAATGCAATCACTTTGAGTTTAGGATGGGAGATGGTTTTGATATCAATCCCTTTGTCCTTTGTTTGGTCGTTACAAAACTCTAGCTGGAGACTACTGATAGACTGGCCACCTGGCCTAGTCCCAAATAGAGTCAATTGTTCACCTCTCTTGGGCAAACCAATCAAGAAGTAAATGTCCTCTGGCTCCATTTCGATCTAATTGCCACCAATAATGAAACACTGGTCCTGTATATTCCATCTGTCCACTAGCCACTGCAAAAAGTTCACTTGGGCCCTCATGCCAGGTATGGCCTAGAATTTAAATAACCTGCATGCCTTCAATGCATCTATTGAAGGTTGATGATTAATTGCGACAAGTTCCACATCTTCATGCTCCCATTCCTACCAACTAAGCATTGTATAAATCCTACATTGAAAGAAAAGGCAGATTAGTACATTTTAATTCAAAGTTTTTGGGCGGAAATTGAAAAAATGAAATTGAAAAACCTATGTCACGGGGTCCACACTCTCCAGTTAGGGACAATGCGTAGGTCCGCACTCTGCCCAAATAGCAAGTGCGGGCCCCTGGCTCTTTCCTTTGTAGGAAAAAGTAGGGGTCCGCAGGTTTCGCATGCTGCGCCTGCAGACCCCGGTGAGTGGTCTTTAAAACTAAATTTTGCATAAAAATCAAAATAGAAACCTAAAAGAAAAATTCAAACAGTTGAAGCAAGATTAAAGTGATGTGGATTACCTAGAGGTGACAGTTTTCGATTCCAACGGACAGATTTTCCGCAATCTTCATGGGAAGTTTCTTACCCAAAAGCTCTCTTTTCTCACTCTGAAGTCAAATGGTAAAAATGAATTTACAAAAGCCCTTTTCATAAGATTTTTTGAATAAATGAATTTTTAATTTGTTTATTTTTTACTTTAAAAAGGTACTTTTTGATGCATTTTTATCTATTTTAAACAAGTATCAGTAATGCTTGATTTTTTGCGTATTGGATTTTTCAGGCAAAATTGATCATTTTCAACAAAAAACATTAGATTCATCTTTAAGCAATTTTCTAACTCCTAAAATATGAAAATATTGCCGAGTTTTTCTTTTAAAGCTCGTTAAAATGGAATTAAAAAGATGGTCCACTTACAGCTCTTTTCTGACCGTATAAACATGAAAAGATTGCCGGATTTTTGTCGTTTCAAATTCGATATTGGTTATAAAATGATGTGTCGTTGATCACTTTTTTACTTTTTCGAATCAAAGACAGTAATCATGAAAAGTACTCCTTGATCGTAATGATCAAGTGGTTCTCTCAAGTATTATTTTATACTTTTTTGGGCTTGGGAGACACAAATTTACGAAAAAGGACAACCATGGAGTTTTCTTAAGTTTTTCTTCTGACTCCCTAAAATTGAAAAACACCGAGTTTCTCCTATACTGGACTCATTAAAATTTAACAGTAAAGGACTTGTTCAATTAGAAAAAGGAATGGACCACTCTTTCTTAGGGTTCAAATTTTAAACTAAGTTGGACTCATCCGAAGGATGAGCTTATAACCAAGAAAATGTTATGCTCCTCAAGCTTGTCAAAAATAAAGAGGTACTTGCCAGAAATGGTGGGGGAAAAGAGAGAAAAATGAACCTGTTTGTTATTGTGTCTCAGAAAAGCATTTAACCACTCTTTAACACGACATTTTTTGTTCACCTGGGTTGGGAAATCCTTTGCCTAACAATTAATCAAACCATATTGAAAGTCTTTAGCTGGTTTCTGGGTATTAGCTTTGGGTCAATTGTCACCAAACCATCTACAGTGTCGTTATGTGTTCAAGAGGTCAGTGTAAATAAACCATTCATCTACAAAATATCTGTCATCCATCTTGACCATCCCTGAGTCAGTCCTTACAAACATATTTCTTCAAACTTGATCTATGATTTCGTGTTGTGGGCTTGCTTATGATGGATCACTTTCTATCGACTTCAACTCATTATCTAGAAAGAAGATCTAGGAATCGTCAGTACCTTGGAATCTGCATGCCTCAATGGCAGGTTTCTCGCCTTCGACGACAGGTTGTATCATTGATCTTCGATCAAAGGATTCCGTGACATGTTTGACATCAACTCATCTATTCACATTTAATGGATTGTACTGAGTACTTTGAGAGCCATTGACATTACTGGTGGTTTCTCTCACATTTATTAACAGTTTACATCATTGACTGGTAATCAAGTGGTTTCTACCATGTTTGACTGCAACACATACATTCACATGGATAGAATCGTACTATTTTGGGAAGTAGAAATCAAGACCCTGGATCTAGTTTCCACCATCTAGGCTGCGAGGAATTTTGTTATTCATTATACAGTGGACTATCCATAAATAGATGGCTACACCCATATTGTGTCTACATATGTCTATATTTGTGATGTATTACAAGATCATTCCTATATCATAGTAGTTTAGTTAGTTTTCTAGTCAGTTTTGATTTGAGTATGGGAATGCCTACCTTAGTGATGATATGATCACATATATATATTTTGTATTGAATGTTTTTATAGGTTCCAACTAGGCTCTCCACAGGATGATCCTCGAAATGATAAAGTACTTCACTCTTCTTAGATGACAAATGAAATCCTCATCTATTACAGACTTCATACTTTAGGGGGAAATCTGTTGCACAAAATATTGTCAACGTGACATTCTGCAGTCAGTGTGAGTCTATCACCACTCATACTTTCCTCCTATGCAAGTCTTAAACCTTAGCTCTTCATGTCAAGCCTTGAAAAATGAGAGAAAGTCTTTGAAAATCTCTAAAACTCTGGTTCCGCACTTTCTCTTAGCATTACCTGCGGTCCGCGCCCCCTGGTCATGTAATGGGTGAGAACCCCTATAAAAGTCAAAAAGGCACAAGTACATTCTTAAAAACTCACTTTGGGTTATTTCTGGAAGCTTCTAGATGGAATCTTGAGGTGGCAAGTTCGCTCCTTTGATGTTCATGCATCCCATAACTAAAGGAGCTAACCCCTTTATGTGAGGAGCTTATCCCTTTGAAGGAGGACTCTATCACTTCATAGGTGGACCTGGTAACTTCCTCCCTCTACACTATAAAATGAGGCATTGGGCTGGTTACTAAGGAGGTTGAAAGCTGAATATTTTTGAGGTAAATGTTGTTGGAATTTAGACTTCCTAATTGAGCTTGAGAGGAGAGATTACATACCTTTTGATCTCATTGGGAATGAAGCTTGTCAACGGAGAGGATATTCTTGCTTGGACCCTGGGAGGAGCTTGTACAGCATGAAGGCACCAAGGTTGTAAAGTTATTCTTTGTTTAAAGTTAATACAATCAAGTTTATTTTTCTCAATAAGCTGTCTCTTATGGTTTATTTCATGGATTCCTTGATCACCATGATGAATATGATTTATTATATTGGCTATGCAGGTGTTATTATATGTGTGCTTGTTTGTGTTTGCAGGTTCTTAAAAGGAAACTTGTTCGAACAGTCGAAGCGTGGCTGCCACAAACTAGTGTTGGACTTAAGGTAGGGTCTAAAGACACCTCTTTGTTTTATTTATAAATCATAATATTTAGAGAAAGGTAGATTTTCTTGTTCTGCTTGTCGCTAGATATCAGTTGATACTAGGGAGATCGGTCTTGTCCGCAAGAATGATTTATTCGGCCGATAGCGGGGTGAATCAGTATTAGCAATTTAACAATATTTCATTTCCATAAACAAATTGTATATGCTACTTCTATTAATTAAACCTATGTATATACGAAATAGTGTTTAGAGAAAACCACGTATATCTTGTAGACTTCTAATTTAGTTAGTTGATCTTAATCTGTGTATTAGAACCATAAAACAATAATCAAGTGCAATAAACAGTACAGGAAATCACACACATGAACACAAGATATAAGGTGGAAACCCAATGTGGGTGAAAACCACCTGATACAATTTGTTTCTATCTTCCTTTAATAAGAAACTTCTTTTACAATATTTCTGTATTGGTGCAGTCTTATACCAGTATGCAGGCTTCTACCTGCAGAAGGCTATAACCTTCTCTTTTCTTTCAGGGACCACGTTTCATAAATTTTCAGACCAAATCCATCAATAACATCAATCAAACATCAAATATATATGCATCAAACAATCTCCTTTGCACCAACCAAAAACTTAATCAAACAATCACTTCTCTGAATGTTGTAACCAAAATACAGTAACAGTAACCATAAACCAATCCTAAACCCAGAACACTACAATAAACAAAAGTAGCTAAAACATATTTTATGAGACGTAAAATACTTCAATATGTAGAACCTACATGCATACGTTATTATATTATGGAAAATCTGTTTTATACACTATTTTGAATTACCGAACCAGCGTGTATACGAGCCCTTGCTATGCTGAACTTGTGTACAGATCTATAAAAGATAATTTACCCTTTTCAACTATTCAGACATCAGTATCATCAGATTTATAGATCAAGTCATGCACCAAATATAAAAGATAAAAATCACACAAAGATACTTCTCTTCAAGCCTTAAGATCTTGACCAATCAATAGAACTTATCCTTCTTCTAGTGCTCAGGTTCCTCCTTGATTCAGATCTAGCTATGCACCATAACCCAATGACTAGTATTCTAGATCTTGCTCTTCATAAGATATTCAATGCTTGAGTGCCTTTGCCTAATGATCTCCTTCCCCTTTTATAGTCTTAGACCTTACTCAATACCATGGTCCAAAGCCACTTAGAAGCAATACTGTTGGAAATAATATTGAGAGGGGGGTGAATCAGTATTATCAAATCAATAAAACATTTTCATTTCCATACTTATATACATATATGCTACTTTAGTTAATGGAACCTGTATGTATACGTGACTATGTCAAATGTAACTAGCGTATATGTAGAATAATTATGATTTATTTAATCCATCAAATGTTGATCTTTAGTTAGTGCATCAAAACTTCATTAACCATATAAGTAGTAAGTAGGTGCAGTAAAATAGAATAGATCATCACACATAAGAAGCACACATGAACACCATGATATAAGCTGGAAACCCAATGTGGGTGAAAACCACCTGCTGCAAGTCATCTCTATCTTTCTTTAATGAGAAACTTAATTTTACAATCTTTTGTATTGGTGTAGTCTTATACTAGTACGCAGGCTACAACCTGTAGAGGGCTACAACCCTCTCTCATTTTCCAGACTCTCCTGGATGGGAGCTACAACCCCCTTTGCTCTTGTACTAGTCGATGTAGGCACCAGCCTACAATCTCCTTTCATCCTCCAGGGACCACATTTCATACATTTTCAGATTGGATACTCTTGAAGCAGAACACTATAATCTAAAGGCCACGTCTCATCAAATTTTTATATTAGACCCATAAATATCATTGAAGCTCAAAAAAATGAATACTAGCATCATCAATTTCTGGACACTGAACCACTGAAACCCTATCAACAGCACAGTCACTAGACCGCAGAGCAGAACACTTAACTTTGCAACAATATTCAGAACCCACTGTATCATCAGAATCATGCATCAGAGTGCATACGCTACTTGGAAGTGCTGAACCAGCGTGTATACGCAACTTCACCAAGGTGAACCAACATATATGTCATTAATTACTTATTCATAACTTCGTTGCGCTTCCTGACTTCAGACATACCCATATCATTATATATACAAGGATAATATATGAGTAGGCACCCAGATCTAGTCCATCAGATTACATGAGTCATTATGATCCTGATTCAACATTAGTTATCATCCATCAATACTGAAGCTAAACACAATCAACCAAACAGGATATGTAGAATACTGACACCTTTAAACTGTCATCAGAACCCATCAACAACTAGAACCACCTGTGACTTCAAATATCATAGCTCAAATTGTATACGCTACTACAATGAACCAAACCTGCGTACATAGCGATTACACCAAGGCCAACCCGCGTACAGATCTATAAATATTCAATCATGACTTGCAGTGATTTCAAAATTAAGTTATACCCAATTCAGATCACTACATGCGTCGGCATATAGATCTAGAATAAACATAATCAATCATATAGAGATAGTCCATTTCAAACCATTTGATCTTGATCTATCCTTAGATCTTGTTCTCCATCAAACAGGGAGATCCCTCCTTAGCTCAGATCAAGCACTGCATCATCAACCCATAACCTGCATACTGGATCTCATACTTTATATGATATTCAAGACTTTTTCGATACCCTTGCCTAATGATCTTCTTCTCCTTTTATAGTCTTAGGCCTTGCTCAATACCATGATCCAAAACCATAACAAACCAATACCATGGGCCCAATACATGGGATCAACACATCTGACGAGATACTATGGTCCAAAACCATAGGTTCAAATACCAAGGACTAACCACCACGGACCAAGAGTAAGTTCTCCAACATATACGCGCTTTTCCTTGCATGAAAGTGCGTGTATACACATACGCTCCTTTGTAATGTCTAACCCACGTGTATACGTGGCTTGGTCACAATGAACCTGCGTATATGTATTTTCTCCTCATTCTTGTAGTCTGATCACCAATTCCTTGCTGCTGACCTTCTGCGCTATGATTTGTCATCTGTGTGATTTGCCATCAAGGACAACACTTGTCTCATAATGCCAACAATCTCCCCCTTTGGACCTGATGGAAAAACTAACTTGTCATACTTAGAACTATTATTTGATTCCTTTGAGTTTTCCTGCATCCCATGCATTCAATCACATTTGATATCTCTTTTGTAGATTCATCTAGTTATATGTAAGTGAGATGTTCTTCTATGAGAGGGTTGCCATCAAGTACAACACATGCATCATAATGCCAACAATCTCCCCCTTTGTACTTGATGGAAACAACACCAAATCACTCTCCCCCTTTGACATCAAGGGCAAAGGGTGAACCAAGATATTCTCTTTCTAAGATAAGAATTCCGCTGTTCATACTCCCCCCGAGAACCTACTGAAATCTCTCAATGACCTCCCCCTTTGTATATGCCAAAGTGTACCAATCTGCCCATGCTATGTGCTGAAAGCTCCGCTCTTATTGAATTGTGTTGTTCATGCTCCCCCTGATTGTAGGCAAGATCTGCAAGAGATGTTCTTTAAGAAGAATATGACTCTATACATCCTAAGTGACCTTCCTAACACCAAAGACTCATACATACATCCATCTCCCAACCAAGTGGGGATATACCAAAGGTTTACACATGATAATACAAGAGTATAACATCATTCATCCCAAGCATAGTGGGGAAATCAACATAGGCTGTTATATGGCCTTGATACATGGCTGAAATATTTCATCATCCTTCTTATGCATAGAGGGGTTACAAATTACATCATGTGACTGACCAGAAGAGATTTCATCAAATGACTACAATCGATAGAGACACATTATTA
>Ga0139314_100245_pt1 | contig 13094 bp, 8 predicted proteins | sample In2P11_FD_99376 | JGI IMG/M metagenome (GOLD analysis project Ga0139314, IMG submission 99376)
GAAGGATAGACCTGATAGTGCTGGTGGGCTTGCATTGTTAGCAGCGGGTAAAAAGAGGAGGGTGAAGGATGGGGAGAAGTGGCCTGTCAGTGAGAGGTAAGATTGTGCCACTGCCAGTGGCTCACTATGGGACAAGAAAGGCGAGGGATATGCTCGTGATATGAGTGAACAGCGGACTTTGACAGTCATTCGAATTAGGGGACAATACATCGCGGAGGCAATGGGTACATCTGCTGAAGCATCATCAATATGCTTTGAACGTGCCTCTGACATACAAAGACTTAAAACATTACCCTTTCGAGTCAAGTAACTTCTCACAATCGTAGGATTATTACAAGACCAAGAATCATGATTGGCGCATACTTGACGCGATTTTGCGCTGCTATCCGCTTCCTCAACCGATGGCTCATACATCTGCTTCGACGTGGCGCTGTTCGGAAGTTCTTTCCCAAGAACGATCTGGCCCATGCTTCGACATTGATGGTCTTGCCCGCGAGAATTGTGCCTTGCAGTCACTCGGGCGGATGTAGCCTTTCCAGACCAAATCAAGATCAGGATTAACGTTGTACACGGAAGGATTTGGTACAGACCACTAATAGAGTTGATCAAGCAGGTACTTTCGCTCCACAAAGTCCTATTACCCTCTGATGCCCGATCCGTGGTCGGATGACCCGCTTCACTGGCCTATCTAGCCTTAGATTCCACATGTGCTCAACGATATGAGTCTGGAACGAATAAGTGCTGGCGTAGCACTGCTTGCCTCTATCTGATGGGCTTGTTCAAGCTCCGCCCACAAGATAGTAGCCCTGCAAATCATCAGCACGTCCACTCCTATTCATCAAGTCCGCCATATCAAAAGAGTCACTTACTGCCATGACAAAACATAAGATTGATACGTAAGGACTCAACCTCTCGCCTATCCTGGCAGACTTCCAGAAAATGCTGAATGGGCCGTCTTTGGTCCTGTCGAGGAGCGAAGGTGCCATGCCGTGGAGGTAGGTTGATGTGCAGATGAAGAGGAGGATGACGAGGAGGAGGGACTGGAAGTTGAAGATTGCGGTCTGTGGTAAAGAGGGTTAGTCAATGGTTGGTGAGCGAATGACTAACGGCAACAGGAGGCGTAGAAGATGAAGGCATAGTTAGGAGTGGCGTTGGCTTCGGCACCATTGACAAGCAATCAAAACTCATGATATCTGGTTGAAGAAGACGACTTCCTGAGCGCTTTGGGCATGGCAAGTACTCGAGTCGTGGTCGGCTGTGCCACGCGAGCAACACAAAGCCGTAACATTGTAAGCCTTCTCGCTGATGAGACCAGGCCTTGCTGCTTGACGTGCGCGCATAGCACTAAGCTTGTTGCTATTGTATGAGCCAAGTCTCTTGTTAACCAGCCATTACCAGACCACAACCTTTCCCAACCCGGAGTCAAAGTGTGAAAAGCTTGACTTACCATGATGGTTGCGCCGCGCTTGCGGCAGTTCGATATCGCCTTGGACTTGCTGTGGTCTTTTTCAGACTCCCGCAAGCCTCATGGGAAAGCCTTCATTAGGTCCTGTCCTCCACTCATGCCACTTGTTCAATATTGAGATGTTTCTGCTCAGCCTTGGCTCATCCAGCCTTGCAAGCCTGAGGCAGGCACAGGATGCGGAGTTGAACTTTACATGCGACTGACTGCAGGCTCATCTCTAGCATATGCATTAAGCTTCACTAACATTCTGATACTGAGTATGCACAACGGTCCTCTTCTGCTATCTGCACTCAATCGATCCGTTCAAGCGCTCCAGACATCGAACGAGCGTCGCAGCATCTGCGCAAAACCCACGACCTCGACCAAACCAAGCACTTTCGAGATATCACATCCACTAGCGACCAGCGCAAGACTGTACAGCTTGTGCAAAGAGTCGCCAACATCACTATCACATGCATAGTGGACAGATATCGTACCTATAGCAATCGCCGGCGCAAAGTCACCACCATGGAACCGCGCGCTCGCGCTAGCCGTCACAAGAGCACGCTCAACTTCGGCGACGAACTGACGCTCCTCCTCCATGGCACTGGCACCCCGTCACACCCAGACATAACACACCCTCTCCCGGACTCCTCTTCAACGCGGTACCTCTCCAACCTCCCCAGAACAACCCTGAACACCACCCATCCACGCACGGCCTACTCAAGAACTGTCCCTCCTACCACAGGCAGCACGTCCTCCACCCAACTCGCTATACCTTACCCCGAAACGCTGCGCGTCCTCGACGAGATAGTAACGGACTACATCATCGAGACTTCGCATGCCGCTCTACAGATCGCAACTTATGCCGGCCGAGCGAAACTCAAGAGATCGGATTTCGAGTTCGTGATGCGCCGCGATCGACGGAAATTGGGACGGGTGCAGGAGATGTTCAGGAAGCAGAAGAAGGTGCAACAGGATCGGAGAGCTGCGGGCGGGATTGGAGAGGAGGGTGGAGGAGGCATGGATATGAGAAGGATGCAGGTTAACGATTTACAGGCCTTGGGTGATATTGTTGGCGAGGAAGGGACTGGGAGGGGTAAAGGGAAGGGAAGGGGACGTCGGAAGAAGAGGAACGCTGATGAGGCTGAATTGGAGGGTGTGACCAATGAGGGGACGATAAGAGGTGGGGCTGCGGGTGGAAGTGGGAATGGTATACTGGATGAGCTGGGGGATATTGAAGTTGATATCGAGAACGATTTAGAGGACGCGAGGGAGGATGAGGGGAATAGGCATAAGAGCAAGAGGGCAAGGAGTGAAATGCATTGATGTCAGGCGAGGCAGTTCAGAATGAAGTTTTCGACAAAGTGAATGAGAGTAACGTTGGCTGGGACGCGATTTTTGCAAGAGCGAAGGCGCTGGAGGGGTTCTTGTCATTTAGTCTTGTATGCAACCCGAGGAAGTGGCGTTGTCTTAAACATGCCAACGACTTCCTCTAGGGCTGTGCGAAATGTGCCTTCCACTTCTCTTCAATTCGTACTCTAGTCGTGATCATATCTTCATAGCCCTGACGAACTCCATGCGCCATACTAGTACTTTTGATGCAGTCAGCGAGCCAGCCAACAGGACCCAGGTCACGAACATGCAATAAAGGTCGTCCTGTCTACACCGCCGAAATGCTCTCTCCTCTATTCTGCCTGGGCCCTCTGTTGTTCTGCTGTCTCCTGTCGCCTTGTTGACCACCCTGCTGCGCAGTGCTTGCCTCTCCACTACCCATCGTCAACTGCGCCGTAGCAAGTCTATTCGATAAATCCATTTGCGTCCTAACCATATTCGCCAAGTACGACACGGTCAAAACATCCTGAATATGGTTATTGAAGTCCCTCTCAATGTCCGCTGCATCGACTTTCGGCGCCAACGCCAGTGTACTCAACAGGAACTGACCAAGTGCTGTACTTGGCTCCTCTTCCTCTTCAATCACTCCCTCAACATATTTGCTTACACGATCGAGCATTCCAAGTGTATCTTCCAATGACCTCTCGAGACTCTCAATGTCCGTCATGATGTTCGTCGTCCTCGACTCGCCTTCCTTCGCACCTTCCAGACCATCAATACCCGACCGATCAGCCTCTGAGTACAGGACCGTGTACGGCACCGGCACAAACGCTGCACTATCAGCCGCTCTTTCAGGCGTCACACCCACAGCAGAACTGATGTAGGCGCGCACTTCGACATCCTTGCCAGGCTTGGAGTCAACCGTCAGATGCACAGCAGGAAACGGGTACGTCCCCTCGCCTTGACTCGAGTAGTGATTCTGGATCAACGCCGAAAATGTATTGAGTTCACTGCTTGTCGCATACCAGCCAACTAGCACCTCTTTTGGGTTCGCGCGCATGTGTAGTGACAGCATCGCCTTCTGATACTCCATGTCTACCTCGACCTGGTCGGTGGTTTCGGTGTGGCCGACGGCGAAGGCGCTGTGGATAGTGATTTGAGAGTCATCGGAGTCGCTGTTGCGGGTGCCGAGGAGGGTGCCGATTACGCGGTGTTGGTCTGGTGGGCGGCGTGAGCTGTGGTCGAGGATGCTGAAGAGGGCTTGGGGTTGGATTGAAACTGTGAGAGCGGCTGTGGTCGGGTGGGCGCCGACTGCGCTGGGGCCGAGAGGGCGGGCAAGATGGAGGGAGGAGTCTATTTCGACCATTTTGGCGGTTGTGCTTTGGATGATAGAAACGGGTTGAATAGTAGGAGGAGGTGGTGGTTGTGGTAGTGATCTGGAAATTGTTGTCTGCAGCCTCGTTTGAGCCTTACAATTTTGGGCACTGTGCGGGCAATTTCGCGGAAGGTGCGACTGAGACATAACGTCACGTGGCGATAAGGCTTGCGACTTGCTCAAATGCCGACGATAAGGACATTTAACATCAAAAGTACGAACGGCGTTGCCACTTTCTCACTTTCTCTTTTTCTGTGGTAGGGGGGTCAAATTTCTCTTTTTCACCATGAGTCACGACCTACTTCGCAAGGACCAACTAGAGGCCAGTCTACACAATGAGAAAAAGCTCATTGAAGAAGGCATCCTAAAAGAGGACAATCCTCTTGACGTCAGCGATGACTTCCGGCGACTGTGTGAGGGTGCCAGAAGAGGCGACTTGAAGGTGTGCCAGGAGATGATCCAGGAGGGCGCCAATATTAATGCCAAGGACCAATACGATTACACACCACTGATTTTGGCAAGTCTATGTGGTCACTATGAGACTGTACAACTCCTGCTCGAGTCTGGAGCTCTTTGCGAGCGAGACACGTTTCAAGGGGAGCGATGCCTTTACAACGCACTCAACGATAGGATACGGAATTTGTTGTTGTCATACGACTACTCAAAATCGACTGATCCTTTACAACCTCTGGCTAGTCATTTGACGAGCTTGCTATACCGGACTCAACCGAGGACGTCCGATATTGTGGTTTCATCAAGCAACGAATCCGATACTTTTAATCTACACAAATTTATTCTTGCGGCACGATCGCCTTACTTCCGCAGTAAATTGGACGCAGCACCAGAAACCCTGTCGTGGAAGCTACCAGCCTCGATTCCCCCACCTTCGTTCGGTATTGCGCTGAAGCACTTGTATCTTGGGGAGCTGCCAAGAGAGCTCGGAGGTGGTCCAGGCACTGGATACTCGGATGGGCAAATTCTTGCTGGTCTTGATCGAATCAGCAAGCACCTGGAGATCAAGGATCTATCGCAAGTGGTCCTTGATAATAGTGATCGGAGGTTGATGAGGCAGAGGCGGCAGGACGAAGTTCAGTCTGGTGTCAGTCAAATTGGTGCATGGTTCCAGAATAATGTCCTTTACCATGCTGTAAAAACGAATACGTCAAGAGCAGATGATGTGAAGTGGGATCGGAACAATGGCATCTTCGCCGATATTCTGCTTCGAGCAGATGAGGATGATGACGAAGAAGAAGAAGATGACCTGGAGTCGGCTTCGACTAAAATCATAAAGGGGGAGGAAGTCAATACTAATGTTCTTGGCATTCCGCTTGGCTCAGCAGCACAATCCTCGAGATCACCTTCGAGAACGAGGCACTCGCAAAAGTCTGTGCTGTATCCTTGCCACAAAGCAATGCTGATTCGATCGGAATTCTTCATGACCATGTTTGATTCGTCTTTCAAAGAGGCACAGGACACACCACACCTGCAAATCATTCCAATCGACTGTTCACCTGCAGTGCTCGAAATTATCTTGACGTTTCTGTACACCGAGAAAGCAGAATTTAGTCTAGAATTAGCGATCGACGTTCTATTTGCAGCAGACATGCTCTTTCTCGAAAAATTGAAAACGAAAGCTGCTGTTGTCATATCTACACTGGGCAATGGCACAGCTATAGGCATACAAAACGAAGGACAGCAAGAAGACATTGACCTCAACATATACGAGATTCTCCACGCAGCTTGGACAACCCGCGTACAAAGGCTTGAAGAATTTGCAGCTCGATATATCGCATACAGGCTTGAGCAATACATTGACGAGCCCGCTTTTGCTGAAATTATCAAGGAGTCCGCCAACCGCATTCAAGCACGTCAGGAGACAGATACCATTGAAATTCTGGACGACATCAAATATTATCTCAGTGAAAGGTTCAGGTTGCGGTTCGAAGATACTGGCTTTGACGAAGAAGCAATGGCAGCAGAGCAAGCACAGGAGGACGCTCTCCTTACAGAGCAATACAACGACCAGTCCATACATGTTGGCAGCAAAGCTGTGCCATCGGATGAAGGTGTGGATATGAGCTCACCACCACGAGAAGCAGAAATGCAGTCCGAGGAACCTACGCATGAAGGTGTGATTCGTACATTGGACGGCGACATTGCTGGTGATGAGTTCGAACAGGACGCCATGAACTATCAGATCTTGCTTGGGAAGATTGATGCACTACTGGAGAACCTCAAGCTGGATGCTTAGAAAACACTGACCCAAGGTGCTCTAAGTACAATGGGGCCCCATGTCTTCAAACCCGAAAGTGGTTGGCCAACACCTGCTCCACGCCATTGCCCAGTCGTGAGTCCATGGATTGTCATGGATGTTCGAGCTCACTAAGAGGGCAGGAAGCGGAATAGCGCTTCAAGGGACCAGTCCACATCAGCAGTGCGAAGGTAGACGATGCCCAGATGAGACTGTTTGTGGCTGTTTCGACCTCTCGCACGGCCCGTGCGTCGTGAAGCGTCCATGACCTGAGTTCCTGTCGGCTCGGTCGTATCTACTCAATGCAGATGACTCTGCTGACGCCGCTCCACGTGGATAGTGGTGAGTGATTGGTCAGAACACATCGTACGCAATGTTTGCATACCTCACAACCGTCAGAACGGGAGTCAACGATATGGCAGAAACAAGCTCAAGGCTATATTGGACGTATTGGAAAGATGTGGAAGTTGGAACTATAGGGCTGAGAAAGGTGTGAGAGAAGGCAGATCATCCTTAGTATCTTGAGCGCACAGTGCGTACTTTATCAACAATGCCACTTTGCACAATCACTGTCTCGGCAGGAATGTCCTACGCCGAAAGCTGACTCGGCTTCTTCCACTAGACACAATCATCTGACATGCTTCATTAAAACGTGTTCAGCCGAACCGCACTTTGTCCAGTAAGCCGAGCAGCCAACGCCATTCAACCATAGAGCATCTCTACATCAAAGTCTCCCCAATTGAATTTCTGCACCCTGAACTTCTCATCTGCGATGACCCTCTCCAACCGAGCAATAGTGTTACATTCACTTGTGTCCTCCTGGCCAGCGTACTTCCCCTGATCACTTTGCAACTTGTTCCAGATGCAGCCTTGACATTCGATCCCACTTCCATGCTTATATTTCCTCAGATCGAAGACGACATCGGCGGCTAGATCCAGGTGTTTGGTCTTGTACTGACAGATGTTTCGTTCGTCAAACTGTGTGTTGACAGCGATCGTGGCATGCGTCATTGCATGAAGAAGAGGTTGGGAGGCGAGCAGGGGTTGATCAAGGAGGACGAAGAGCTCGTTGATGCCAGTTTTGCGGTTGCGTGGTGACAGAGGTGATTGTTGGAGGTAGGCGACGGCATATTTGTAGAGATTGTAGAGGGATATGATAGCGGCAATCTGAGTGTTGGTAAGGCCAGGTTTGAAGAATGCTGCAATATCTGGCATTTTTGTGGCGTGGTAGGTACAGGGATGAGAAGTTGCGCTTCGCGGTTTGAGGGTTGGAGATGGGTTAGGACCAAGCAGGTCTGCTGGAGGTGAAAGTGTCGATCGATTGAGAGGCTTGTAAAAGTGTTGAGTCCTGGTGAAAGATTGTTTGTCGTGAGTGAATGATGTTCTTGATTCGGTCCTGGATCATCACTTGATGCTGTGAAACATTATTTCCACGCCCGATAACCCAAAGAGCCCTCGTGGAGTAGGTACCTGCACTTGTAGTGAAAATCTTGCTTATCGCTCATTGTCATTGAACAAAAAATCTTCCAGTGTGTTCAAGCGCCGACCAAGCCCTGCTGCACAATATTCATCGACCTCGTGCCGCAGTGCATTGTCGTAAACATACTGACCCTCAGGTTACATGTGCTGTTGATGTTATGGTAAGGAGACCAGCATTAGGGTCGAGAGCGCGCCCTTAGGGTCCACCATTTCCGTTCGTGGCCACTGCCCGTCTTCGTTCACCAGACGAGGGCACTGTCAAAGCTGTCTTCATCAAACATGATAATGCTGGCTGATTGGAAACCCATTGAGACGGTTGAGTTGATCAATGGACGGTGCACCCAGCGGATGATCATGAAAAGTTGTGAAGATGCTGGAGGACATTGTACGTACTTAGAGTGCACACGAAGTCGAGCATAAATGAGAAAACAACATCGGGAAGGGTAAGTACGGAGAGAACCAAGCCTGTTCCGAGACCATGAAGCAACAATCGATAGCACCTTTTGATCAATTTTCTGACACATCGGCAATCGTGCAATACGAAGAGCTTGAAGTGATGGTAGGAAGTGATGTTTCGTGTTCTTTCACTTACATTGTATTCTATCCAAGTGAAAGCTCAATGGTCGCCATCGATTTCCAACATTAGTCACGACCTGTGCCTGCCACTGTATTTAAAGAGCCGCCCTATCGACACATTGAAGTTTTAGCGCATATGTCTATTGTATGGCCGTTGTGGTTATTCTCTCTTCAGCATTCGATTTCGATCTTTCTTCCAAACACGGTATCTAACCCCTTCTACCCCAGAAAAAGAGAAAGTGAGAAAGTGGCAACGCCGTTCGTACTTTTGATGTTAAATGTCCTTATCGTCGGCATTTGAGCAAGTCGCAAGCCTTATCGCCACGTGACGTTATGTCTCAGTCGCACCTTCCGCGAAATTGCCCGCACAGTGCCCAAAATTGTAAGGCTCAAACGAGGCTGCAGACAACAATTTCCAGATCACTACCACAACCACCACCTCCTCCTACTATTCAACCCGTTTCTATCATCCAAAGCACAACCGCCAAAATGGTCGAAATAGACTCCTCCCTCCATCTTGCCCGCCCTCTCGGCCCCAGCGCAGTCGGCGCCCACCCGACCACAGCCGCTCTCACAGTTTCAATCCAACCCCAAGCCCTCTTCAGCATCCTCGACCACAGCTCACGCCGCCCACCAGACCAACACCGCGTAATCGGCACCCTCCTCGGCACCCGCAACAGCGACTCCGATGACTCTCAAATCACTATCCACAGCGCCTTCGCCGTCGGCCACACCGAAACCACCGACCAGGTCGAGGTAGACATGGAGTATCAGAAGGCGATGCTGTCACTACACATGCGCGCGAACCCAAAAGAGGTGCTAGTTGGCTGGTATGCGACAAGCAGTGAACTCAATACATTTTCGGCGTTGATCCAGAATCACTACTCGAGTCAAGGCGAGGGGACGTACCCGTTTCCTGCTGTGCATCTGACGGTTGACTCCAAGCCTGGCAAGGATGTCGAAGTGCGCGCCTACATCAGTTCTGCTGTGGGTGTGACGCCTGAAAGAGCGGCTGATAGTGCAGCGTTTGTGCCGGTGCCGTACACGGTCCTGTACTCAGAGGCTGATCGGTCGGGTATTGATGGTCTGGAAGGTGCGAAGGAAGGCGAGTCGAGGACGACGAACATCATGACGGACATTGAGAGTCTCGAGAGGTCATTGGAAGATACACTTGGAATGCTCGATCGTGTAAGCAAATATGTTGAGGGAGTGATTGAAGAGGAAGAGGAGCCAAGTACAGCACTTGGTCAGTTCCTGTTGAGTACACTGGCGTTGGCGCCGAAAGTCGATGCAGCGGACATTGAGAGGGACTTCAATAACCATATTCAGGATGTTTTGACCGTGTCGTACTTGGCGAATATGGTTAGGACGCAAATGGATTTATCGAATAGACTTGCTACGGCGCAGTTGACGATGGGTAGTGGAGAGGCAAGCACTGCGCAGCAGGGTGGTCAACAAGGCGACAGGAGACAGCAGAACAACAGAGGGCCCAGGCAGAATAGAGGAGAGAGCATTTCGGCGGTGTAGACAGGACGACCTTTATTGCATGTTCGTGACCTGGGTCCTGTTGGCTGGCTCGCTGACTGCATCAAAAGTACTAGTATGGCGCATGGAGTTCGTCAGGGCTATGAAGATATGATCACGACTAGAGTACGAATTGAAGAGAAGTGGAAGGCACATTTCGCACAGCCCTAGAGGAAGTCGTTGGCATGTTTAAGACAACGCCACTTCCTCGGGTTGCATACAAGACTAAATGACAAGAACCCCTCCAGCGCCTTCGCTCTTGCAAAAATCGCGTCCCAGCCAACGTTACTCTCATTCACTTTGTCGAAAACTTCATTCTGAACTGCCTCGCCTGACATCAATGCATTTCACTCCTTGCCCTCTTGCTCTTATGCCTATTCCCCTCATCCTCCCTCGCGTCCTCTAAATCGTTCTCGATATCAACTTCAATATCCCCCAGCTCATCCAGTATACCATTCCCACTTCCACCCGCAGCCCCACCTCTTATCGTCCCCTCATTGGTCACACCCTCCAATTCAGCCTCATCAGCGTTCCTCTTCTTCCGACGTCCCCTTCCCTTCCCTTTACCCCTCCCAGTCCCTTCCTCGCCAACAATATCACCCAAGGCCTGTAAATCGTTAACCTGCATCCTTCTCATATCCATGCCTCCTCCACCCTCCTCTCCAATCCCGCCCGCAGCTCTCCGATCCTGTTGCACCTTCTTCTGCTTCCTGAACATCTCCTGCACCCGTCCCAATTTCCGTCGATCGCGGCGCATCACGAACTCGAAATCCGATCTCTTGAGTTTCGCTCGGCCGGCATAAGTTGCGATCTGTAGAGCGGCATGCGAAGTCTCGATGATGTAGTCCGTTACTATCTCGTCGAGGACGCGCAGCGTTTCGGGGTAAGGTATAGCGAGTTGGGTGGAGGACGTGCTGCCTGTGGTAGGAGGGACAGTTCTTGAGTAGGCCGTGCGTGGATGGGTGGTGTTCAGGGTTGTTCTGGGGAGGTTGGAGAGGTACCGCGTTGAAGAGGAGTCCGGGAGAGGGTGTGTTATGTCTGGGTGTGACGGGGTGCCAGTGCCATGGAGGAGGAGCGTCAGTTCGTCGCCGAAGTTGAGCGTGCTCTTGTGACGGCTAGCGCGAGCGCGCGGTTCCATGGTGGTGACTTTGCGCCGGCGATTGCTATAGGTACGATATCTGTCCACTATGCATGTGATAGTGATGTTGGCGACTCTTTGCACAAGCTGTACAGTCTTGCGCTGGTCGCTAGTGGATGTGATATCTCGAAAGTGCTTGGTTTGGTCGAGGTCGTGGGTTTTGCGCAGATGCTGCGACGCTCGTTCGATGTCTGGAGCGCTTGAACGGATCGATTGAGTGCAGATAGCAGAAGAGGACCGTTGTGCATACTCAGTATCAGAATGTTAGTGAAGCTTAATGCATATGCTAGAGATGAGCCTGCAGTCAGTCGCATGTAAAGTTCAACTCCGCATCCTGTGCCTGCCTCAGGCTTGCAAGGCTGGATGAGCCAAGGCTGAGCAGAAACATCTCAATATTGAACAAGTGGCATGAGTGGAGGACAGGACCTAATGAAGGCTTTCCCATGAGGCTTGCGGGAGTCTGAAAAAGACCACAGCAAGTCCAAGGCGATATCGAACTGCCGCAAGCGCGGCGCAACCATCATGGTAAGTCAAGCTTTTCACACTTTGACTCCGGGTTGGGAAAGGTTGTGGTCTGGTAATGGCTGGTTAACAAGAGACTTGGCTCATACAATAGCAACAAGCTTAGTGCTATGCGCGCACGTCAAGCAGCAAGGCCTGGTCTCATCAGCGAGAAGGCTTACAATGTTACGGCTTTGTGTTGCTCGCGTGGCACAGCCGACCACGACTCGAGTACTTGCCATGCCCAAAGCGCTCAGGAAGTCGTCTTCTTCAACCAGATATCATGAGTTTTGATTGCTTGTCAATGGTGCCGAAGCCAACGCCACTCCTAACTATGCCTTCATCTTCTACGCCTCCTGTTGCCGTTAGTCATTCGCTCACCAACCATTGACTAACCCTCTTTACCACAGACCGCAATCTTCAACTTCCAGTCCCTCCTCCTCGTCATCCTCCTCTTCATCTGCACATCAACCTACCTCCACGGCATGGCACCTTCGCTCCTCGACAGGACCAAAGACGGCCCATTCAGCATTTTCTGGAAGTCTGCCAGGATAGGCGAGAGGTTGAGTCCTTACGTATCAATCTTATGTTTTGTCATGGCAGTAAGTGACTCTTTTGATATGGCGGACTTGATGAATAGGAGTGGACGTGCTGATGATTTGCAGGGCTACTATCTTGTGGGCGGAGCTTGAACAAGCCCATCAGATAGAGGCAAGCAGTGCTACGCCAGCACTTATTCGTTCCAGACTCATATCGTTGAGCACATGTGGAATCTAAGGCTAGATAGGCCAGTGAAGCGGGTCATCCGACCACGGATCGGGCATCAGAGGGTAATAGGACTTTGTGGAGCGAAAGTACCTGCTTGATCAACTCTATTAGTGGTCTGTACCAAATCCTTCCGTGTACAACGTTAATCCTGATCTTGATTTGGTCTGGAAAGGCTACATCCGCCCGAGTGACTGCAAGGCACAATTCTCGCGGGCAAGACCATCAATGTCGAAGCATGGGCCAGATCGTTCTTGGGAAAGAACTTCCGAACAGCGCCACGTCGAAGCAGATGTATGAGCCATCGGTTGAGGAAGCGGATAGCAGCGCAAAATCGCGTCAAGTATGCGCCAATCATGATTCTTGGTCTTGTAATAATCCTACGATTGTGAGAAGTTACTTGACTCGAAAGGGTAATGTTTTAAGTCTTTGTATGTCAGAGGCACGTTCAAAGCATATTGATGATGCTTCAGCAGATGTACCCATTGCCTCCGCGATGTATTGTCCCCTAATTCGAATGACTGTCAAAGTCCGCTGTTCACTCATATCACGAGCATATCCCTCGCCTTTCTTGTCCCATAGTGAGCCACTGGCAGTGGCACAATCTTACCTCTCACTGACAGGCCACTTCTCCCCATCCTTCACCCTCCTCTTTTTACCCGCTGCTAACAATGCAAGCCCACCAGCACTATCAGGTCTATCCTTC
>Ga0139314_100246_pt1 | contig 13093 bp, 8 predicted proteins | sample In2P11_FD_99376 | JGI IMG/M metagenome (GOLD analysis project Ga0139314, IMG submission 99376)
TTTTTGGGGCTTTATAATTATTACCAGATATTCATACGGGGCTTCTCCCATCTAGTTGTCCCCTCACATAGGTCACAAAGAAAGATGCATTCATGTGGAGTCTAGTTGCGTGGGAGACATTTGATAAACTTAATAAGGTCATGTGCACATGCTCTTACCTAGTTATACTAGATTTCTTGGTTCCTTTCATGATTGAGTGTGATATATCCAAATTGGGTGTTGGAGAAGCTCTTATGCAAAAAGGATAACTGATTCAATTTAAGAGTCGTAAGCTCTCTCCAACTGAATAGAATTTTAGTGTTTATGATAAGGAGATATTAGCCATCATGCATATGTTGGAGAAGTTCAAACAATACTTGGTTTGTGGGCCATTCATCATCTAAAGTGATCATAATAGTCTCAAATATTTCTTGATCCAAACAAATTTGAGTGAAAAGTAGCAATGGTGGGTAAGTAAGCTACAATCTTTCGATTTTGAAATTCACTACATTAAAGGTAAGAAGAATATGAAAGTAGATGTATTGTTAAGAAACCCATATTTCCATTCACTCTCCATTATCATAGCAGATTGGAAGAAGATGATTATGGATGAGTATACAAAGGATAAGTTTATTGCTAGAATTTTGAGTGGGATGGTGAAGAATAGGAGGTATGTAATTAGGGATGGTATAATTTTGAAGAGGAACAAAGTTATCTTGGTACCAAAATCAGAAGTTCAACAAAATATCCTCCACATCCTACACAATGCCCCCCTCATGGGACACCTCAGAGTTGCCAAAATATACCAAGCCATATGAGAGAGATTCACATGGAAGGGGCTAAAAGATGACATCTACAAGCATGTCCTATAATGTCCATGATATCAAGAAAACAAGGAGGAACATGCCAAGCCTGTGGGCTTTCTCCAAACCTTTCCCATTCCATAACAAAAATAGGAGAATATATCTATGGACTTCATCACAGGCCTACCAAAAGTACAAGACAAAGACAACATCTTCATTATGGTGGATAGACTCACCAAGTTTGTCTATTTCTTTGCCATTTTAGCCACACACACTATAGCATAGGTGGCTAATCTATTCTTCTAATAAAATTTCAAATTATAAGGGCTTCTTAGGAAGATTATCAATGATCGGGATAACAAGTTCATGAGCATTTTCTAAAGGGAATTGTTCTGAGTGAGTGGGACTAGCCTCACTCCTAGCACTAGCTATCATCCCTGAATATATGGACAGACTGAGATAGTGAATAAATGGGTGGAAACATACTTGATATATTATGTGACAGGGAAACAACAAGCGTGGGTCAAGCAGCTCCACATTTAGGAGTATTACTACAACTCTACTCATCATTTATCCATTGGGATGTTCCCTTTTATATATTTGTACAGGTATGATCCTCCCAACTTCATTGATCTAATTTTTTATGACAATAGGGCACCAAAAGTTAAATATTTCTTGTAGGAATACCAAGATGTCATAGTTTCTCTAAAGGAGAACCTGCAAATGGCTCAAAATCAGTAAAAGAGGTGCTATGACCAGAACTAATATGAGAGGGTGTTTGAGGTTGGGGATATGGTGTACCTATGTCTACAACCCTACATGCAATCTTTCCTCAAGAAAAGGAGAATGGAGAAACTATAGCCTTGATATTTTGGGCCTTACAAGATCCTACGTAGGGTTGGGGAGACTGCCTACAAGTTGGAGTTGCCACCAAAGAGTAAGATTCACAACACATTCTATGTTTCACTTTTGAAGAAGGTTATTGGAAAATAAGATATTTAATCCTCTACACTACCATCATTGGATGATGAGGGACGTTTGATTTTGATTCCAAATAAGATCTTGGACACCTGTGGAGTATTTGATGAAGTTGAAGGACTTACCGGAGGAGGATTCAATGTGGGAAGGAGTTGAGGTTCTCTCCCATCTTACTTTGGGGTTTCTTGAGGGAAAGAAATTGTAGGAGGGAGGCTTTGTAACATCCCTCTTGTACTATATAAAAATAATGTAAGAGCCAAAAAGTATGTCTTAATAACATCCCTTTTGGAGTTTGTTTAAAAGTAGTTTTGTAGTTTTTTTTGTATAACTTGGGATAGGAATTAATTGGTCCATAGACCCCACTATGAACCCCTACTATGATGTATCCTTCCCAAGTGTAGAATAGGACATATTACTATACTTGGAGATCCTAAAATTTATAGTGGGAATCCCAAGAGCTTGTACACATTAATTAGCCAAGATAGAGTATTGCATGATTATGTAAGCCTTGGGGATTCCCCTAGACCCCATGTTGGTCATCCTAGACTCCTAGGATTCCATGCATGAAACCAAGATCCATGTGGGCATACATGGCATTCCTAGACCCTATACTAGTAATTATGGCACCCAAAAATCCCATATTGGCATGCCTGATACCTAGGCATCCATGTTGGCATGCCAAATACCTAGGCACCCATGTTGGCATGCCTAATACCTAGGCACCCACATTGGGCATCTCAAGCCCTCTAGAGGCTAACATTGGGGCCTTAGATCCTAGTGATGATTCTAAGGTGAGATCTAGTACCTAGTTGAGGGTATAAGAATACTTGAAGGCTCATTTGCTAGACACACTTGATTATTATTACTTCTACATAATCTGGTGGACATAACCTTAGCGAAGCATTGAGTGTATTCCTCAGATGGAGCACCTAAGAGGGTTATCAAGTTGAGGTATCTTGGAAATCTATGGTATTGATGGAGAACCATTTCCTATCCAGTGGTATCCAAGGTGGTGTATCTAACATGCGAGTGGCTATCTAGATCTGAAGAGGGTCCCTTCGATGGGGAGGATTCAGATTATGAGGAGGTGTTGTTGTCCCAAAGATCGTACAACATCATTAGAGAGTTCATTCAACCCATTTTAGCTCCTAGTAGGATGACATCAACCTTTTGGGCTTGGTTTTGTATTGTTTCTCAATGTTCATCAATAATACAAGTCATGGGAATTTTATCTCAATGTTTATGTGTTGTATTATCCATCTTGTACATGTGTTGAGCTATTTTTATTTTGAAGTGTTGTAATTGGCCATTCGTTTGCAATGTATAGTGTATATGTACTTAGAAGACCCATCATTGGCATTTCTTATTTGCATTTAGCTTGTGGAAGCCCAACGTTGGTACTCTAGGGTTTTTGTGTTATCAATTAGATGCCCTACTTGGATTTAATTTATTGTAATTATTGATATTTATTGGAGATCCTGTTTAGGTCATTACCATATATTAGTATAATATAGAGATCAAGGTAGCCAAATTGATTAAACATAGATATTTATGTCAAAGTCTTATCAAAATATAAATCAATGATAGAAGAAGAAAGGTGTCTCACTAATAAACATTGATAGCTTGGGTAGTTCAAAGAGTCATATATATACAAATACAAATATACCTTATCAATATGAATGCATTGTAAAGGAGGATATTCAATCTATATAATACATTATATATTATCCTAGATAATATCTTATTTTAAAGAAACTTTTATGGTATCCTTCTAAGCATTTGGAATAAATAAACACAAAATTTGTTGCAATAATTTCATCAAGGATTATCAAGAGGCCATTATTTAGCTCAAACTATAATAAGAAATATTATTAGAACTGGGTATTATTGGTCAACTAGATTTGTAGATGCATGAAATTAGGTGAGAAATTATGATAAATGCAAATTACTTTATGGAATAAAGAGGAATGTTATATTTTCACTAAATTTAGTTTCTCCATATGTACCCTTTTCTCAATGGGGTTTATATTTTATAGGATTGATTAATCCATAAAAATTCTAATAAACATTAAGATAAAAGGTATGAAAAAGTATCCTTCCAACTTATCTAGGAATTCCTTCTAACTCAAATATCAAAAGTTAATAACTATGATGCTATGATGATAGGAATAAAAATCAACAAATACATAAGGGAATCTCCTAGCACACACATGCAACATTAACATAGAAAGGAAGTAGATAAATTATGCATTACAAAGTTGTAGATCTTATTCCCAAATGCTAATAATGATTAGGAACCTTATGATGATGAATGTAAAAGTTATCCAAGTAAAAGAGAAACCACATTCGGAAAGAGAGAGAGGCTATTTGTACAATAAACATTAAAGATCCCATTAATATTTATTATCCTATTATCCATATAATTTGTGAAAGTAAATATTTTTATATTACATATCTTTATAAAAGTACAAGAGTTATTTTGAGTAACCCATTAATGGTTTTATTAGTTTACAACCGTGAAATCCTCCCTTCCAAATTTTGTCTCTTTCAATTTTACTATGGATCCTAAATAATATTAATCCTTATGAACCAAATGATTTCTAAATACTTAACCCTAAAAAAATGGATTCATTCCCAACTAGGATCCTATATATTGGTAGTTCCATCCATTTTTGTAGTTCGTAATACCTTAAAATGTTCTTAAGTTCTTATTCATAAAAAAATATTCTTTGTGATGTCCTTAATGATCCTTATATATATCCTTTCAACTTGAGATATTTTAACCTCATTTGTTGTTAATTAGAACCTCATTCCCATCACCAAATTACCTTTACCATAAAAGACACAAAAATATATAATGTGCTTATATTTAACTAAATGACAAAGTGATTAAGTATAAAAAGGTTTCATATTCAAATTAAAGATATATATATATATAGGTGGATATATAGATATAGATAGATATTGATTACACACTCATTAGGATGTGAAACCATCATCTTTGTTTATTCTAAGAAACTATGCTTACAACACTGAATATATCAAAATATTGTGTGTTTTATGTGTCATTGCAATAGTAAGAGAAAGTGACATATGAACTTAATATGATAAATAATGTGAAAACCCAAAAGTTCTTAACAAAAATAACATAATTATTTTTCAATTCAAACATAAATTAAGATGTTCAATAGTATCCAAGTTCATCACCTAGTTGTTGTAGTCAACAAATACATACTACTTACATTTTTGAGACACATTCACATATTACTGTGATGTTATACTTAATAAGTATTATGGTGTTTAGTTTTAAGGTTCACAACTATGTTCAAGAATTTATTTAGTTATATGACCTTCTAGATCCTTATTCAATCATATGAAGTTCAATGGATCATTGACCACTTACCAAAAGAAAATATAATCTATGAATACAATAATTATTTTGTAAAATCTTTCCAACTTACTCTTACTCTCCCAAAATAAGAAATAATTTGGTACTTGCAATGAATTACTCACTCACATCACATATTTTGATGACGACCAAAGAATCAACTTCAAATAGATTATAGAAATAAGAGTATATCAAGGAGTAGATAAAAGGATTAAACCAAGGCTTAGGGATGAACCTTCACATTAATTTCGAGAGGATATGAAGAGTCATCCCTAAGCTTATTATTTTTCCTTATTATTCCACAATACTTACAAAAATCCTTAAAATCATTTTTATAAAACTTTTCACAATCATCTATCATCAACACTTTTGACTTATTCTTTATTTAGTTTTATAAAATATCCTTAAATACTTTGAATTTAAAAATATATATATTTATTTCAAAGGAAATATATCCATTTGTTCCTTGATAAATCATCCATAAATGAAATATAGTTATATGATTTCCTAAGTGATGAATCAAGAATTAGTCTAAAATTATCAGTATGTAGAAGTTGTAAAATCCCTACTACTCTTGTAGTATTAGATGGAAACTTTTCTTAATTCTATTAAGCATATACATAATGTTCATAGAAATCAAAACCTAAGCAAGAAACAGGATGGGGAAGCCATGGAGGTATTAAATACAATGATATAATCTCTTGGGACCCTAAAAATTTGTGTTAATGCCTAGATGAAGTTTGTGTATGACTTTCTAACTATAGGATATTTGTATTGATTAATTTTTATAGATATTTTTTTTTATTGTGGAGGCCTTCTCATAGATTAGCTTTGATTGCTAAAGGGGTACTTGATTTTTAGGATTGGCTTAGTCATTCAAATTAGCACTTGATTATCAACATTAGGTAGCTAAGTCGCATGCCAAAAGGTAGTAATAATAGTTCTAAGAGGGATTTGAGCATGTTTGTATGTGCAAAATGAGGTGCCTTGCTTTTTATCTTTTTTTATTAGAGGACACATAGATTCCTAAGGACTCAAAAACTCTTTGATAGTGACTTTTAAAGCATTCAAAGGTTTTTCATCCTCCCTCATAATACTTTTGCATGTAGAATAGGGTGTAATCATTATTGTAGCCTATTAAGTGAGAGAATCCAATTTTTATTGTAGAGGAGATTGGTAAACATGGGTTTTTTCTTAGCTGTTGTAATCATGGGGGATGATATAGTTAAATTAGATCCTAATTCTCTTAAAGAGACTATGAGGAATTCAAAGGTGTGGAGGATTCTCTGCCAAGGAGGCTTGGATAAATTTACTTGTATTTATAAGGGGCATGATGAACAAATATCTATGGAGGTAGCCAACTCATGGTATGAGGGAAGGTGCAATGTCAATAGTCTGGAATTTATGATTAATCCACATACTATATCTCAAGATATTTTATTACTAAATGAAGGTATTCAAATCAAGAGGGAAGGAAAAGTTAAGAAATTGGAAGCTCGGTATAAATTTCTACAGAAGGTGATGAGAAAAAAAAAAGTTAAACAAATATCAAACTGGGGTGATAAGAACTTTGATTCCAAAACCATATAGTGAGGTTGTAGTTTCTTTGATTAATTATATGACATTGGAAGGTATATATAAACTCCTCCTAAATTCTCATTTCTTTCTTCTAAATCACTTCATTTTTTTCAAAAACAGATAGAGTTAATTTCCCATATTTTATAAATAGTTCTATCCTCATATTGGTTAAAATGGTTAAGCTAAACAGGGCTCTGGTTCCTTTACATGAATCCATTATTAAGCTTGCATATGATAGGTATGTGGTAAACAAACCTAGAAAACACCCCAAAATCAAGATTAGGATTGGAGGTAAAGTATTTGAATAAGGAAAAGGGGCAATGTTAGCTAGCGGTAAGTCCTCCAAGGGGCTTGGTCCAAATTCTTCTCTTGGGTATAGTCAATCCAAGCAAGCCTAGGAAAAAGAGAAGAGACCAATAGAATAGGCAGAGGGAAAAAACATACCAAACAAGATAGAAGAGTAAGAGTGATGCTCTTAATAAAGGCCACCTAAATAATGGCAATATGGAGGAGATTGTAGCAAGGGAGGTAGAGGAATCATTAGAAGATAGGGACATGGATTAGGATGGATCAAAAGTGCATGGAGTAAATGTAGATGGGAACCTATCAAAGAAAGAATAGGAAGCAACCAAAATAATCCTAAGCTTTGGTACTAAATATATTCTAAAGAGTGATAGGAGCATGGGGAAAAGGAAGAAGCAAGATATCATGGGATCTAGTATAAAGAAGAGGACACTCTTTAAGAAAAAGGGGAACCAAAAGATATTGGCAAAGGCCAGTAGACCCAAATTTCCTAAGAGTGGTAAGATATTTTAGCCTGATAACCATGAAGTAAAGGATATACAGGGGAAGAAAAGGATTCCAGAATGTAAGAGTGGTTCTCTTAAGCCAAGGATAAGACTTGTCCTTCAAGAATAAGAGTCAAGTGGGGAAGAGATCCTAGTAGTAGAGAGGAATCTCAAGCCTCAACATATTTTTGTTCAACAATAAAGAGAGGAATTGTCTGCAGCAGAAGTTCGAGTAGTAGCAGGGAGAACTAGAATGCAAGTAAGGAATGGATGCTTAATAGAGTACCATGCTTCTTCTAGGAGTCCATTTCATAAGCTAGGTAGGATATATTCAACAAAAAAGTAGAGTATAAAAGAACAAAGTTATGTAGGGCAATCATATTCTTTCTTTCATATTGGTCAAACTGCTATACATTCCTCATATAGGTTTGGAAATGACTCATAACATGGTCAGAATGTAACCTCTTACATTAAATAAGTAATGAAGAACAAAAAGGTATCATTTGCATCAAAGAATATTAGTACTGAAGGCTCTTTAAGTTAGAATAAGCAAAATGTAGCAAAGGGTGAACAAGAAGTTAGAAAATGTCCAATTTCCTCGAGCACTCTTGTAGACACCATGACCCTAAGGGTGACTAGGAGTATGGTTAGAAACAAAGCTATTGAAACACAAGCCTTCTAGGACTTTAATAGTTCAAACTCCATTGATGATCAACACCAAAAAGGGACTTGAGAAAAAATGCTAAAAACTATAGTAAATAGTAAATAGGAAAAGGAATTGGTTGCAGGAAAGAGATAATGAATTCAAGGGTGGACAAAGAGGTCTCTAGATAATCAATTTGGAAGAGTAAACTGCTCCTAAAGAATTTAGAACTAGGGAGATCAACAATTTAGAAAAGAAGCATAAAATTGGTAACAAGGTGGAAGAGCAAGACTCAAAATGAGAAAATATGGCTAATGAGTTTCAGGTATATCCTATGCAGGGGGACAAGTTTATAGATGAAGGAATGAAGCTGAGCAAGCCATGGAAGGTAACAAAAATAGTAGGATAAATAAGGAAAATTCTTGGTATCAAAATTCATAATAAGATGTTAATGGAAGCAATGAGTATGATGGGCAAGTATAGTTCAAAATACAATGAGTTAGGGCCAAAATCGAGCTTCAAGGAAGTAATGTTGAAGAAGACCTACAACCATTTTTACAAGAACAACTATGAAAATCAAAGTTTTCTGATAGAAATGTAGTGTTGGAAAATTGGTAGTAGATTATAGTAGAGGACCTAAATTCTATGTCTAAGTAGTTATCTTTTTATCTTGGTCTATTTTTTGGTGGTCAATTTATTAGCTAAATCTCTCTTGTCATAAGATAGTATACTTTAGGAATTTTTTGGAAGTCGAATAATTTATTAGATTTTCTTATACATTTCAATATGATCTTGCTTAATTCAATTTCATGTTTCTTTATAAAGATAATATCCTATGCTCTAATTTAGATAATCTAGTATTAACAAACTTTGTTTTGGAGGTAAGCCATATGTGTTGAACAATTTCCTATTGTAAAAGGTTTATGAAGATCCTTATAAAATTCACTTTTTTTATTGATACAAAACTAGCCCATTAATAAAAAAAATATCAAAACCTAAGGACCAGTTAAGAATATCTTCAACCATACCTTTATGGTATAAAGATCAAAGGCCCTTATATATAAAATATTTTATTCTTTGATGCTAAAGTATTATCATGTTTATAAGAATAATGGAGGTTTTATCTTTTTTCATTATTAGGAATTATTGAACTATTACACCCATGAATCATAGTTCTTCCCAATAGATTGTATAATTTTCCAATCCAAACTCCTCTTAACTACACTATTTCCTATTGAAACATATTATATGTATAATTATCAAAAATTATCTACTCAACTACATTACTCATTTTACTCATAGATATTAAATTTTGGTACAACCTTGGAACATTTAGGACCTTATAAAGGGTTTTAACTCTCTCATATTTGATAATATTTTTACCCTTCAACATCTCTATTATACTTTTTATATTCACAAAACCACTCCTTGTGAGGATTCATATGAAAAGAAAACCCTAAGTTAATCTACCATGCATTATGATCTATGTATATACTTAAAGATGCCAATTATTTATGGAGGTTCTTATTTTTATGGGAGGAGCATCATCAAATCCCTTTATTTTATTAATATTTTATGATTCATATGGCCCACTTTACCATATTTTTAATAATTCCTTATAGTGTTCTTTAGATTACTATACCTCCCTCTTGACTTCAACACTACTAGGAAAAGGCCTATTTGCATCATCTTTTTGTGTCACAAAACTATTTCTAAATACACCGATGCAAATTACATAAGAATGTGTCACCTTGTGTCAAAAATAGTTTTTTTTTTTTAATTTTTGAATATTTTTTGATGTAAAATCTGATGCAAATTTCAATGTAAAGTTTGCATCGTACTTCACTAGCAAAAACTAAAAAATATTTATTGATGGTTCACATTCACTTTATCCTCCATCCATATCGAAAGTGATTAAACAATAGCCAAATACCCTATTTGAACTATATATATCAATAAACCCTCCTTGTAATCCTCATTTTTCATAGGCTTCAACTAATTTATTTTCTTAGGTCTTTGTTTTGTATTTTAATTCCTTAAATTTCATATTTTGATCGTATCCATGGTGCCCAAGGTAGAGAAGAAGTCCACAGAGAAGAATCCAATAGAGGAGAAACATGTAGTGAATGAATGGAAAATAACATCAAAGTATTTACTATATTATTTGGAAAAATATATACAATAAATTCAAATTTACAAAAACTAAACCACTAACCCCATTCTTGATCTGGTTCAACAAACCAATGTGATTATCGTAAAGACCTATTAAACAAGGAACTCTAAGATACAAAGAAAATCATAAAAGTGGATGAAAAATTGATCGATTATTTTAATAAAATATATACATCATCCCATTTACTAGGAATGTTGCATGTTTCATTATTATAAAAATGATATACCTTGTAGAGGTTGTAACTATTGATCTTGATATCAGTTTGAGCCCATTTTTTTTAGATTGCACATAATTAAAAGATAAATAATTTTGTAACATCTTCTTGTAAAAGGAATGCAAAATTTGATGCAAAAAAATGACAATTCGATGTAAAAATTGATGCAACAACTAATAATCTGACACAAAATCCTATGTAAAAACTAATAATCAGATGTAAAATCCAATGCAAAAAAGGATGCAAAAATTGCTAGGTGAAATGTGTCATTGCATCAATTTTTGGTGTTTAAATTTATAAAAAAATTTCTCTATGTTTCAATGCAAAAAAGGATGCAAATAGAATCTTTTCTAGTAGTGCAACTTGTCCCTTGACCTTTATTTTTTTGATCTTCAAACAAGTTGTTATGAAAAAGGCATCCTTTAGTAAGCCCTCAATGGATTTTTACCTTATTTCTTCTAATAATAAGGATATAACCATATCCTCAAAATTAGATGTAATAGTTATACCAATGCTTATAACAAGATTATCATGCGAATTTTGTAAAGAAAATAATAAAATAATGCACTTATCTTCTTCAAATATCTTAATATTGATAGAGGCTAACTAACTAACTACAATTTTAAATACATTAAAATGTTTTGTTAAAAATTCTCCATCAGTACAATTTTTTGGAAGAATCACTATATTTTGTAAGGACTTGGACTGATAAAAAATCCCTAATTTCTCTCATGTATCCTTAGTGTTATATTCTCTTGAAATATTAATCAAAACTAAATTTGAAAAACACAAATATGATATATTCTTGACCTTCCTCTTTGACTTTTGCTAGACTTTTATCATTGTATCCATAAGTTATTTTCCTTGTATAATAACCCATTGATCTTTATCCACAAGGATATATTTCATATTTAGTTTCTATAACTCAAAATTGATGGTTAAACTCTTCAATCTCAATCCTTAAATCACTCGATAGTTTTATTCATATAAGATTCAAAAAACTACTTTAAGCTTCCAACATACCCTTGCTCTTCAAAGGTTGAACTAACTACTAGAAACAAAGGCATCCCTCCTAAGCAAAGAACCTCACTCTAATACTAAATAAAGAGTTTGATAAACTTGTTTAAGAAATATAATATAAGCATAATATTAAAAGAAAAAAGAATAAATGCTACATATCTATCTAGCATACACCAAGATTTACCCTGGAAACCCTTAATTGAGAAAATTAACAAACTTAGAGTTGCATCTCTTTCTTCTATATTCATAGTTGTCTCTCTTCATTGTACAGTCCTCATATAATTGTGAGATGAAATAATTGCATTCATGTAAGGAAGTAAATACATACAACTTACACAACCATGAGTAGTAAATATGCATGACTCATTTCACCTTAATAATTACTTATAACTCACTTAAGCATGAGTAGTAAATGGATATGAATCCCCTAAAAATGGTTAATAAATACATTCAACTCACCTAACTATGAATAATGAATATATATGATCTACCTTACAAATTTTTAAAAGCATAAATACAAATTTTGTACTACAATATACTTCATCAAATTTCACTATACATTATAGAGATAAAATTGACCTAAATTACCTACCAAGAACAAAACACACCCAACAATATACTCTTTGTTGATTAATCTATTGGTAAGAATTATATATAAGGCATAAAATTTGTATTACACTATACTTCATCAAATTTTGCTATACTTTATTGAATTAAAATTGACCCAAATTACCTACCAAGAATGAAACACACCCAACAATATACTCCTAGTTGATTAATCTATTGATAAGAATTATATTTAAGGTACAATAGCTAGATACCCTACTCGTTAGCATTGATATTATCTTCAAAGATAGAGATGTTAAGGTTGGACCAGACCTTGAAGTACAACAAGTTTATGAATAACATTTGTAAATGACATAAAGAAACATTTGAACAATGGACCAAGTCAAATCCTAAAACTTTAAAATTTCTCAAAGGTTAATCTATTTTTTCAATATCTCATTGACTATATGTTGAGTGTCTATATCATCTATTCTAGATATAGAAGTTAATATGTGATTGTTGTTTATATATTAAGAGTTTACATTAAGTGATTATTATAATGATAGCTTATGAACATCATTGAATTTTAATGACTACAAAAATTATCATACATTAAAGCTAAAAATAGAATAATCTATGAGTCTTAACAACCATATTATAACCTATATTATAACAGTAATAAAAATATCACTAAACAATACTAATAACTATTAGCAAATTAATAATTTATACAAATATTCTAATAATAAAATTTTTATTATATAGTTAAACCTTATATATTTTTAGAATTAATATAATCAAAATTTATAATGTAAAATCCCATAATTTTTAAAAATATTATATGTGCCTATTAATGGAGTTATTATTTTAAATGTCCTCAAACTAGCATTTGGAAAGCTACACGACTTTAAAATTATCCACAAGTATTATAATTTGAAAATAAATTCAAGAATAATTATGTATGGTTTAGAGTTTTCTTAAAA
>Ga0139314_100247_pt1 | contig 13087 bp, 7 predicted proteins | sample In2P11_FD_99376 | JGI IMG/M metagenome (GOLD analysis project Ga0139314, IMG submission 99376)
TGCACTAAAATATAGACAGCGAAAAAATTGCGCACATTTGAGAGTAAAAAACAATGTCGAATTTCTTAAGCCATATATTTAAAACTTCGATGGCATTTCTTACAATATTATTTTACTAGAATAGATCCTAAACTTACTGTGAGATCACGATCAGGATTCCGAGCTAGAGTTGTTTGCAATGTAGTTTTTCCAGCACACTCAATTGCCAAAACCTCACTTGCAATCTAACACCAAGATTTTATTTGAGATTTGCCTCTGATGTCAGATACATCACTTAATTTCTGATTTACTTTTTCCGTCACATACATCATTTCATATGCCATCTGCCTCCAATGTTAGATAGATCACTTAATTGCACCGATTGCTCACTTAACTGCACCGATTGCATATCAAATTCCGCACCTTCCATCTTGCAACATTGAAATGGTAAATTTTTTGTTTTATGGCGATCATTAAACACTGGTTTGCTCCAATAAATGCTCTTCATATTGGATTATATCCTCTCCAATCTGATCTTGAAGTATTTCAACTCCATTTCAAATCAGTCTGTATATGTATTTATTTCTGCACCTGTCAGAAATTTATCCCGCATTCAGGTGTTGTGATCTTGCATGGCTTTTCCTATTTGGTTGTACAACACTTTTTGGTTGCATCTCTTTTAGCACATAGGTTCCAAAAACACTCGTTCCACGAGGTTGAACAAGCCTATACAAGCATCCATTACCCACTGTCTTTCAATCTTTTCAAATGATTACCTCTTGCTTCCAGTAAAATATTTTCAAAAACTCAGTTCCATTCACACTTAAAATCAGCTTGCAAACACGTTGAACTCTTTTATAAATTGGAAAAATCAATGCCTAATTTCTCACCTACAAAACAAAACTACCTTCTGCACCTACATATCGACATACATCTCTCTGCTTCACATAACATGGAATCCATTAGCATAAGCCAACTTACTCAACTGGCAGCATTGTTTCTCTTAGCACTTGTTCTCATGACTCTTCTGATTATGCACATCGTAAAATTAGAAGCACGAAGAAAAAAGAAACCAAGAAACAACCACTAATAATAACATCTCGAACGAGGAGCATAGGAATCTACGGCAAGTACTCGGCTATTAGACTATCCAGAGGAGCATACGAATCTACAACAAGTACTTGGCTATTAGACTATCCATCTACTGCTTCTGCCTCTACAACATCCTTGCCAGGGAATAGAAATAAGTGGCTTTTGGGTTCAATTCTTTTCCTTCTTCTGGGTATGGTTTTTCACAATGATTATGGAGTATATTTGAGTTAGAGCTCACATTTTTTAGGAGAGATTGTCAAAATTCTGAATCTTAGGCCTATTTTGCATTTTTTTTACATGTTGTCTTAATTCCCATCTTCCTTCTCTGTTACAGGTATTATTGTTATACTGCTTATTGTAGTGCTCCTGGTCATTATATGGTGGTTATACTTATTATGTTTTTTTATGCTTGGCCTGCCCTTTATGGATGAAGCTGCTGGAAATCATGCTCGCTTCACTGGTGCTTCTTTTCATTATCCTGGTTAGACTTGTGCTTATGGGGCTGCTTGAAATCATGTTTATGCTTGAACTACTACTTCTGGTGAAACCACTAGTGCTTATGGTTGTGCTAGTTATGCTGCTTCTCCTGGAAATACTTTTGCTGCAAGCCATTAGGCTGGGACGACTTTTTCTGTTGAGAATGCTGGGAATTCTTATGCTGTCAGTTCCACTGTTTATGCTGGGAATCCCGTGTAAACTTATGATGCTGGGACTGCTACTCTTGGTACTCCTGAACAAACTGGTACTGCTTAGAATTCCCTTTCAACTTATGCTCATTGGAATTAGATTGAACTTGTTATGTAGGAACTGCTCCGGGAATTGCTTAGAATAAGGTGCCAGTTTCACTGCTTATGCTTACAACTCACATTTTTGAGGAGAGATTGTCAAAATTCTGAATCTCAGGCCTATTTTTGCATTATTTTACGCGTTTTCTTAATTCCCGTCTTCCTTCTCTGTTACAGGTATTATTGTTATGCTGCTTATTGTAGTGCTCCTGGTCATTGTGCTGGTGGTTATACTTATTATGCTTTTTTTATGCTTGGCCTACCATTTATGGATGAGGCTGCTAGAAATCATGCTCGCTTCACTGGTGCTTCTTTTCATTATCCTAGTTAGACTTGTGCTTATGGGGTTGCTTGAAATCATGTTTATGCTTGAACTACTACTTTCGATGAAACCACTAGTGCTTATGGTTATGTTGGTTATGCTGCTTGTCCTCGAAATACTTTTGCTGCAAGCCATTAGGCTGGGATAACTTTTGCTGCTGAGAATGCTAGGAATTATGCTGGGAATACTTATGTTGCCGGTTCCACTATTTATGCTGGGAATCCCATGTAAACTTATGATGCTGGGACTGCTACTCTTGGTACTCCTGAACAAACTAGTGCTGCTTAGAATTCCATTTCAACTTATGTTCATTGGAATTAGATTTAAATTCTTATGTAGGAACTGCTCCGGGAATTGCTTAGCATAAGGTGCCAGTTTCACTGCTTATGGGAATGAAGCTGCTTCTCCTGGCGAAACTGCTCATCCTACTACACAGTCACATGATGGAATGTTACATGTATGGATGTATTTTCTTGATGGTAGGGACTTGCTGCGATGCAGCCCTCCTTGTTTAATAAGGTTTTTACAATGATGGTTGTATTTACTAGTCTATATACTGCCCATAATCTTCGAAGTAACATTGGGGAAAATTAAAGGAAATATGTTGAATCATAAAAGTCAGGGTAAATGCTTTAACCATATTTAATATTATTAATAATCACATTTATATTAAATATAACAAAATTGATGAAATATTGGATTCAATTAACATAATTCTAATATCAGGCCCATACTAAAACAACATTAAAAAGAGAAAACAAATATATTAATATGAGGGAACAACTTTTTTTCTCAAAATATCCATCATTTTTCTCACCTATGATTTCATTTTATTAGAAGTTTTATTTGTGAAGCAATCACAATTTAGGTACCCTTGATTAGACCTTGTGATATTCTTATTACAGTTATTTTTACTAGCAATTGATTATACATAGATTCTTATGATTAACCTATAACATATCAATATTGAGTGAAAAGAAGTGGTATTTTACTCCATTTTCACGGAAATGTGGTTTATGATTAACGTCAATATTGGCTATAAGATGTATCTAAATAGTACAAATGAAGGTGAATATATCTTTTTCATAGTTACTTTCTAGAATTAATGACACATCTCTATGTGCTCCTTAAATTTTAATATGCCTCTTTGTGCTCCTTGCTCTACTACCTCCTAGTGGCCACTTTCGAACAAGCCGTGATAGCAATCCCTTTTCCTCCTAGTGGCCAGTCTATAACATGCCGTGATAGTGTGTAACAAAAGTTACAATGTGGACTCTTATAGATTCTTTTTCATCGTGATAATGTGACTAGCCGCTCTCCCATAAATAATGGGGGCTCACACTTCATGCTATCAAACTATGGTGACAAAAATAGGAAGGTCAACTTTTGATTGGCATATGTTTTGCACACACATTCCAATTAAGGAAATTCGTATGCCCTTGGAAAGATATTTGTATGTAGAAGAGGAAAAAAATGTTCTACACCAAAAAAAAAGTTTACCCCCAACAAACATAGTTTTATTCCTCAAAATGTTATGAGAATGATTCACGCCCCATTTCGCGAAACTTGGTCCTGACAGTAATAATGGTCATGTGAGTTGATTCCTCCACCCTTTCAACATTGACATACTCATTCAATATAGTGATGAACCCATAATTTAAAGTGGTGATTTCCCTCTAACACTTGAAATTTATGTGTTTATTTCTCCTCATCCAGAATATCGATGTAGTCAACATTGTTCTTGGTTGGAAGCCATGATAGAGCTTTTACCTCACTCACACATATGATATTGACATCCTGATTGATTGAGAAGATCGTGATTAAGAGTTTGTATGTTTCATGTTTATCGACCCCCTAAATCAATAGCCACATTGTTGTCATCATTGCATTGATTCTATGAATTGTTATGGACACTTGCTAGTTATCTTCATTTTGAGTGTGGTGAGATTGTTGTCCCATCCCCTTCAATTTGTAGTACTCTTTGTATTTCAAAATGAAAAACCTGTGTGTGTTATCCTACATGGCTATGTTTTTTATTTAGACCTCCTCGTAGATCTCAATATGCTTCCTAAACATCTCCATTCTCATCATAATACATAGTCTAATATACAACCAATTTAGGTTTGTTAAGTAATACATAGAGATATATAAATGGTGATGAGAAGTTTTTTTTTTTGTATATTAGTGAAAAGGAAATTACAAATTCAAATATTGTGAAATATATAAGGTATCTCAATCATGGGGAATATTCCACTATGTAACATGATTCACTAGTCATCCATGCCAATTCAATCATCCATATGTTTTTAAAATCAATGTAAAAAAAGCTATGATTAATTGGAATATATTACATTGCACAAGTGTCACTTCATTTGCTAATGATGAAATGTACTAGGTATATGAAATTTTAAAAATATTAAGAGAAAAAAATCTTAAATATTTAAGGATTTTTTTTTTCATTTACATATATAATAGCATTTTGTTAATAGAAAACAATAAATACTTTATATAGACCTTTACAATTTCATGACATTATCTCAAACACACTTCCTTAACAATTTTATGTTTTATTAATTCTATAATAGTATATACTAAAACTAAGCATAACATATTATAGAAAACCTTGCTCTACATTATGTTTATAGGTATAAAACTTTTCCATAAATCAATCCATAATTGATTTGTAACTGAGAAAGTTATTGTAAGAGGAGTATGGGGAGACATAACATTAAATTAAAAAAATGAATATGCTAATTTCCTTCTTCTATTTATTAGATTTCTCGTTACCATATTTAGAATGTAAATTTTGTACTTTGGAATTAAAATTTTCTTCTCATTCTAAGTGTGATGGTCTATTAACGATTCTAATAGCTAGTAAACCTCTACCATTAAATACCAATTTTGTCACAAAGATCAATGGCTTACTTTAAAGGGCCATTAGAATAAGACACCACGTTTCTAAATTTGACGGGAAATGATTTGTGTGGTATGTTAGGTGTTTTGAGATGGTTGAGTACTTTTGTTTTATAAAAAGGAACATGTGCTTATTTTTTGGAAGTATTTGATTGTATGATAAACATGTGCTTATTTTTTCTTTGTAATTGAGAGATACGTTATTCTTGTTTGCTTTAATTTCTATTATTTTATTATTTCTTTAATGGCCGAGTGAATTGGCAGATTATATTTTCTTCTAGATTATACATGTTTTTACTAAATTATTTAATATTTCATGGTATAAAAAATGACAATATTTTTTTTGTTTTTATATCATCAGATATAAGTAATTTAGCAAAAAATGTACGGTCTAGAAAGAAATAAAATAAAATAATATAATAATAAAAAATAAAAAATTACTTGTGGGAAGAAAAATAATAACATATCAACTAAAAAATAAAAAAGTCAAATTAAGAAAATATCAACAACAAAAAAATTAAAAAGTTTGCGTGAAAAAGTGAAGGGCATGGAATTTTTAGACTATCATTTTAAAAAGTTTGCGTGAAGAAAGTGAAGGGCATGGAGTTTTTAGACTATCATTTTTAATTAGACTTTATTTAATAGGGAAGTAGAAGGATAAGAAGCCTATTTTTCTTTTTCTTTTTACAGAAGTATTGAAGAAGAATTATAAAAATATTAACCGAGATAATTCTGGACTGTTGGAAACCTCTTAATTGTGAATATGAGAGGATTGGTCGAATGGAAAGACATAGCTTAGACGTTAGAGGTTCTTACTGTTGACCTAAATAAATAAAAATAAAAGCCCAAACAAATCTGGAACAACCCATTACAGTTACATTGATTTCTTGATAGAGGTGGTATGTTTTGCACTACTTATTGTTGTGACTTCCGATTTTATATACATGTCATTGAATTAATGTATTACATCATACATTCTTTTCCTTAAATTATAATATAATGATAAAATATTCCGTATATACCTCCAAAATTAATATAAGCTAATTTTATAATTCATAAGAGCAAGTCAATTGACAATTATCTGGATAATAATATGCTATGTTTCCTAAGGTTCCAAGTTAAGAACCCCTTGATCAACCGAAAAGAATATTTAAAACTTCAAAACTTTAATATAAGGTGGTTCTCATTTAATGCAACACGAATTTTCAATATCTTTCCTCTGATTCACGAATATCTTTCCACTGATTCACGAATGCCCTAACGTGAAACATTGAATCGAATAGGGGCAAAGGGCTCCAATTTTGTCCAACATTTATTTTCAGGGTTTCGTCTTCATTACCATGCTCCAATTCTTTTTCCTTAACATCTGAATCAGCGATCTAATCCTCATACGCACAAAGGACTCCAATATTCTCCAACAGTTATTTTCATGGTTGCATCTTCCTCACCATGCTCCAATTCTTAATTTCTTAACATCTGGATCAGCGAACTCCAAATTTCAGTTTCTCTCCAATATAATGTTGAAACTAATACTCGCAATAACTGTAAAAATATATCATGTTATCTTAGTTAACAGGCCTATCAATCCTAGGGGTTGGATCTCCCTGCTGCCGGATCAAAATGAATCCCTAACCTATGAAAAGGATCCATCTTGTGATTTTTAATGGACTTTTTATCCCTGTTCGTGCGTATCCCATTGGCCCTGGCGGAGGATTTTAGCATTTACGGCTATCGCAGTCCTATTTGACCATTTCTTTTGAAAACATTTCTTGCGAAGGTTTTTGTGTTTTTTTTTTTAAATAAAGATGTGGTTTACTTTTTGATGTTTCTTTTTTCTAATCTAAAATCTATAATAAATTTTTGAAAGAGATTATGGCTTTTTGCTTTATACATAATTTCTTTATTATAAATTTAATAAATCTCTATCAACAATATTAAGTTAAAAAGACACCAAAAATCTTAAACCTAAAGCTCAGAAATTTAGACTGATAATTTATCCTCGAATCGTTATTCTAAATCTAATTTCTTAATATTCCATTTCGAAAGCCCTAATTTCATTTTCTTAGATTTTTGCTAGCGGTTTGATTAATCTTTTATGCTTTAAATATAGTCGGATAGCCATCAAGTTTGCATAAATAAAACTGATAGGGAAATTAAGTAATCTATCTCCAATGGTTTCTTGAACAAGCAGCATCTTGCAAAGTAAAGGAATACGGGCGTAATAGAAATTCTTTTATGGTCATCATGGCCGAGGAAAATTGGTGACTTAGATTCTTTTGGAGGTCAACACTGTATATTGTATTGTGCAAACAAAAGTACAATACAACATAAGAATTTTGAGTTGCTTATCGTTGTTCATTTTTAGAATCCGTCCTCTCAATTCTAGTACTTTCCTTTTTATTTTTTATTTGGCGTTATGGCACGGTGTAAGACGAGAACAAATTCATTTCTTACGACTTGACTGAGTGTCTCTGGATGGCCATCATATTTATTGAATAATACTTTTAAAACATTAAAAAATCTTAAATGTTAACAGATAATTTTGTAAAAACATTCAGATTATAAAGAGATTTTCCCATAAAACATCTAAAATTGATAAATTTAAGAAACTGAATTTTATCAAATATGTTATTGATGGTTCGAGTATGTAATTCTTACTTATTTATATTTGAATATGATTTTTTGATGGTTAAAAGTATTGGTTTTCTATATAGACAGTTTGTTATTATATTCAGTAGATTGTTATTTCTAGTTATATGTGAAAACCATTATCTTAACTAATTAGCTTCATAAATTAGTGTGTTGTTGATATATTCTTTTCACGGTTCAAGGTTAGATATATTTATATTATTGTTATTATTTAGCATTCCAACGGCACAATTTATAATATTTAACTTTGAAAATAAATGTTTACTAACATTTAAGTAAGTTACAACTTGAAAGCCTTAATATTGCATCATTTGCAGGATGTAATGCTTTGTGAATAATTACTTAATTGATATTCTGTCATAATTTATAGATTCAATTGCAATATTTATACCATAGTGTTTATTAATTGATTTTCTGTCATAATTTATCGATTCAATTGCAATATTTATACCACCATAATGTTTATTAATTGATTTTCTGTCATAATTTATCGATTCAATTGCAATATTTATACCATAATGTTTAAACATTTCTTTAGTGATTTTTTTGATGTTAACTTTTTCAAAAAGCAATTCATAAAAATAACTCATATCAGAGAAATAGCATATTTAGCCGACCCAGCATTAAGTGTATAAACAATGGATTACCAAGAGTCATCAACTGCCATTATTTTTGAGTTCCTGAACCCTTTAATGGGCGGTAAGTACCAAAATTTTTAGTCCTTGGGCTATTTAGATTCTCCATTTCAATGAATGTGTATGTTGAGAATATTTTAGCATTGACTAATATTAACATAAATTATATTAGTTAGCTTTCAAAAATAACTATGGAATACAGTGACAAATGTTTTGTATAGTGATAAACACATAGTTTTATACTTTTCTTAAATATTTATTTTCCATATCGATTAAAGATTGAAATTAGTTATATTCAAAATTAATTTAGACACATGCAAAAAGTATACTTTAATTTTTCTTCGCGTTGAAATTTGATTAATGTGTAAAACTCTTAATACACTTCTTTGAATAATAACTCTACCCTCCAATTCTAACAATATCTACATTTAATTTAAACATTTGTATACCAAGCTTCCTACAATCCAACTAGGGAAGAAATACCAGATAATATACTAGATATGTACGGTTCAGATCTATATTGTGATAAAGAAGAGTTCAATCACTTGCCTTGAGTCAGCGAGCCTTCACTTTTTGAACGAGGAGTTTTCACCAAATCTCATTCTAAGTCATGTTCCAAGAGTAAACACATGCACAGATATGGCACAACAAATTTCTTAACTTTACCACAAATTCCACCCACTGATAAGACAAATAGAGCTTGAACTCAGCTATCTTAAAGTTGGATTCACCATATCTCTCTACAGCGTAGGATAGCGGGAAGTCCAGGAATCGGAATGTCGTTGTCCTTAACACGGTTTTATAGCATGAACCACTCACAATTACATCATTTATTTGCAAATGTCAAATGCATTGGTCCTTTCTTTCAGTTTGAAACAATCGGAGTATAAATTTTCAATTCCAAAATGTACAGATTTTATTATTTTATTAGAAAATTTTATCCTGTTAATTGGATTCATTTGCAGATAAAATAAATATTAAATCATATCTTCGAAACTTCATTTTCAAATTTAGGATTGCATATTTTAGTTATTGCTGTCATTGCCAAAGCAAGTAGCAGTAAATCCTGAATTAACATTTAAAGGGACTTCTGAAACAAACTCAGTAATACTACCCTTAGTCGTTTTTAATATTTCTTCTTGGATCCAAAATTCTTGACCATAACCTTAACTTTCCATAACTATTCCTGTAATTTTACTCTTCATAGAGGATTTTTAGGCTTACTACCTCAAGTAGAACTTCATCATTTTAGATGTTCCCTATTGCAGGTTGCCTGGTTGGCCTAGCACTTTGTGACAACTGGTAATAACTCTATTTGAGTCATGGGAGAAACACGAAAAGAAACTAAAATTCCGTTATGCATTTATTCCAATCTTCATAGTGTTTCAGTGGCTATTGTGTTATTTTAATCTTTGATGCAAATTCTAGTCTTGAGTGAAAAAAATATCAATGAAAAAAATTACAGTATCACTCTTTTCAGAGTGATGGGAGCAGAGGCATGGGGAGCAGAAGCGTAAAATTCCAAAAATAAAAATAAAAAAATGGTATAATCAAGAAATTATTTGGTGATTTATTCATTTTGAAATGAAAGTAAAGCTTATTTTCAAAAGTGAAACATAGAAAATTAGATTTATAATTTGAAGTATAAGAATTTGTGAGATTACTATGGTTCTGAATTGATTTTAAATTAACTCAGAATTGTTGTATAAATCTTAATCTACAGGTAAAATGATTGATTTTTTTTTTTATCTTTTTATTCTATTCATTTCATTACTTTTATTATCCTAGAAAATATTCTATATTATACATATACACATGTATGGTGGATTAATATTCTATACTAGTAAATTTATGGTGGATGAATATTCTATACTAGTAAATTTATTTCAAAATTATGAACTCATAACCAATTCACCTAGAGGAATAACCATGGTCCCTAAATGCACAAGGAAAACTAGAGTCATGCCTAATGTTAAAACCCTATCTAGTAAGCCATAACATGTTACTTAGGAGAAATGACTAACATCTTTAAAGATGAGTCACTAACGAAGGTCAAAATTTGAAACTAGAACAAATTGAATGAAGAGAGATGGAACATAAACAAAGGCAAAACTAGGACCATTCTCTAGTGGCAAAAGATGGGGGCGCATAGATATGTGTTTGTTTTGATTCTTTACTAACTAATGCAAGTGTGTGGCCTACCCACTAGGATTTGGTAAGTTCAAAATCTAATTTAGATGGGGTTTTATAGCAGAAGCTTGGGTGATAGGTGTTAAGAGGGCACTTAGTATTAAGATATATGCATAAGTAGAAATGAGTTTGCTTAATTGGGAATATCTATTATGGTTGGTAAAAGGAGAAATTAAGATACAAGTCGCACCATTTCAATTTAGGAGATGTTTGAGGAAACCATTAAAAAGGCCACTTATCAAAGGAATATAAACATGCACAAGTACCGTCATTCCATTCTGTTAGATAGAATGGTACATCAATAAATGATTAAGAAGCATAGCTATATGCATTAGTCCATCATGCAAACTATAGGACATATTATAAATAACTAGTTGAAATACTTCTACATGGGCTTGACCTTTTGGTAGACGCTGAAGTGGTCATGTGCAAACCCACTACCATGGGTGTGACATTAGGTTTGGATAGATAGGTCCAAAGGAAAATCAATATGGAGGGTTAATCAAAAGATTCTTAGAAAAAATTGAATAGTCCCTCAAAAGGTAGGATCACTAGAGTTGGGTGAAACGTATGCAGATCCATTGTAGAAAGAACAATGTAGATAGGGTTGCTAGTTTAAAGGATGGGTTACATATATAAGGATGGAGGGATCAACCCTATTTTATAAGAACAAATGGAAGAGGCAAAATACATGATGTAAAAGGTTAGGGTTGGAGAGAGAATGAAGGCCAGCTAGAATGTTGGTAATGTGGAAGTCACTATTATAGAAGAAAATTTCCAAGGTATCAAGTTGGGCCTAAAAAAGTGTGAGAAAAGGAAAAAAGGAAATGACAAAAATCCCAAGATGAAATTCATGATACCATAAACCATCACAATGATGAGCACCAAGTCAAAACAAAGTTCGCAAGTATGATTTCAAACATTACCTTTCCCATGTCAATTGATTCTAGTGTTGCTAATAAAAAATATCTTCTACCCAAACCTAAATTATCAAATGGTCCTATGTTAATTGATTCTAGTGTTGCTAGCAAAAGATATGTTCTACAAATAGCTAAATTCTCTAATGGTCCTTCTGATTCATGGAAGACACGGGACAATAAAACTAAAAGGATACTCACTAAACTTGAAAGATAATCAATATATTGATCATGCACAATAGTAAAGAATATTGAAGCGTGTGCCTTTTTCTAGAATGTAGCTTGTGAGATCACATCACTAGTTTCTATGACCTATTCCACACACACACATGATTGAACTAGGCTTACTAATCTCTTCCATATGATTTATTGTTAACTGATGTTTATGGGCACATAGATGATAGCCCCAGAAGTGGTAATGTGGCCATCAAGAACTTTTTTCTAGCAATAATTTTTATCACTCCGACCTTGTTTCCAATTTGGCATGCTTAAGAGTGCACACATGTTCTTATTATCATGAATGCATTCTAAGTAATGCACAAATGTCCTTAGGAATCCACATTTTTTCTTAGGAATGTGCATGCCTTCTTAGGAATGCACATGTTTCTTTTACCAATGTGCATGGGTGCTTAGTAATGCGCATGTGTTTTGGGTGTGACTTCTATTTTATGTGCTCGTGGCTGTGTTTTTTATTATTCATATCCATGATTTGGGGTTTTAGGTGTGATTGTGAAAAAATATTTATCTTTTCTCTACATTAAGTGTTAAGTGACAACTTTAAATTATTTGTGGTCTCCACATATGTATTCTAGTGTATTTTTTTTTGTCCTTTTTTTTTGTTCTTTTATTTTTTAAATATGGTTTAGAATTGATAAAAAATACCTAAATGATACCCTAAACACAAAGAACATATTAAATTGTAGTGAAATTGGTTGCTATGGAACCAAGTTAGAACATAGAACTCGCATAGCCAAACCAGAAAATTAGAACAACCAAACCCCAATCAATAACAAAGAAATGCAAATGACGAAATTGATGCATCCTTGGTTACATTGAGGTGAGTGATACAATATCTCAAAAAAAATTAGAGAAACATCATGATGGTCTTTGGAAACTTCATCAAAATGAATTATATCATCCATGTCCAATAAATAAAGTCAATTAATCAATATTTATGTTTATTGGGCTAAAATTTATGAACACTATAGAACCAATCTAAAAAACAAACCAAATAGAGACCTCAACATTACTAAAAAGGATTTGTTGTATTTCCTACTTGAGCAAATAAAAAAAATGTTATCAACATATTTTACCCACATTGAGTCAATTGTAGAAGCCTTTGTATTGTTGACCTTAATGCATATCTTGTACCATTTATTTTGACATTTTTACAACTGTGACTTTGGTTATCCATGTACATCATGCATTGCTCCTTGATTTAGAATGTATAACTAGAGTCATGGACACATATTTTACTTTTACAATTAGCATCAATATTGAAACTTCTATAGTTTCTCATTCCCAAGAGATCAACTCTACTGATTTGGTTATGAGTTAGCTAGAGGTGAATTATTATATAACTTTCCTAACTTCTCTTACCCCTAG
>Ga0139314_100249_pt1 | contig 13076 bp, 16 predicted proteins | sample In2P11_FD_99376 | JGI IMG/M metagenome (GOLD analysis project Ga0139314, IMG submission 99376)
ATCTGAAATACAGTAGTTACATGCATACAAGCATTAACTAACTGAATTCTCATTAATTTAACAAACTTTTAAATTAATCTAACTGGACTTCACTCAGTTAACTCAGCCAACATTCCTTTTTTACCCTCTCTTGCCTATAGGTACCAAAACTTTTGCAAATGTCTTCTTCTTGTAATGATGAACGTGCCCGAAGATACTATGTAGTAAAGAAAGAACGAATAAATGCACATTGACGTTAGCTTTATCAGGGAAAAAAAGGCATCACAGAATGTCAAAAAAATGAAAAACATAAGGAAAACCAACATTCATCATCTAAAACGTATGGTGAACATTCACATTTGCCATAAAACCTCTTCATATTTCCTAATTCCCACCCCAAAAACAATCCTCCTTTGCATTTATCAAACTCTCTATCTTTTCAGCAAACCTCTCAAACAAATAAATCGATACCTCATTTCCCTAAGCCCTCCTTTGCACATGCTTTCAACAACATTTACACTAATGAAGCACATTGATAATTCCATGAAAATATTGATAAACTTTCACCTAAATGCCCATGCTCCATTTGTCTTGAATCATATCCTAGAAGACATATCTGAAATTTGAACCAAATGTACTACTGCTCTAGATGCATCTCTGAAACAAAGAGTCATCGCTTCTCATTATCAAACAACATGGACCCTTCTCCTCAGTGAATTGTCCTTCTGTCTCTTTCACAAATAGAAGAAATGCTCATTTCTAGGGTTAACCCTATACTCCAGGTAACACATGCACGTGGTGGCCAATATAAATGCAATGGCCAGACAATTTATTTTCCACAAGACATTACAAAAATCACAAGCATGTTACGGTGACATGTTGAAGACTTGGATGTTCTAATTGTCACCTGTTATAGTAATGACCATCATGCTTATGATTGCATTTTCAGTAGACATCATGTTCTCCCTGCATTAGAATATAAATTGGCAAATGACCCATACTATAAGAATGCTCATATTGATAACAACGCACTAGCATCCTTACTAGCAATCCCCACTAATATCTCTTCCTCCCTTTCCCATTCCAATACCACAGAAACAACTGTCCATCTTTCACCTGAACCATCACTTGAGCCCACTGAAGATTATGTAAACCCATCCCTACACCAAACATCATCATTCAGACCCATTATTCCTAATGGAAATGCAAAAATCCAAGACATACGCCATTATTTACATGCTTACAACCACCATTATGATACTACAATTGAATGGCCACCAATTGGCTTATCCCCAATCAATGAATACAACACAGAAGGTCTACTCTCTATGGCTTTCACCACCCTTTTCCCCATAGGGCCTGCAATGCGAAATCAACCAAGAATGAAAGCAGTGTAGTTAGATGAATAAGCACCTCATCTCATAAGTTACCACGATAACATGTTGGGTTGTGTTCTATTCTTTCTATGACTAGCCACACTAGTTATCTAGGGGTTAGAAGGGTGGCGGAGCCCCCCCTTTGTTGCATCGATTGTGCAGCGAGGGGGTCACAGGGGTTTTGAGGGGAGCGAGTAGCCCCACTCTACAGGCTCCAGGGCATTGCCATGGGCAAATATTTTTGGACCTTATATTAGGTGGGTGAACCTACCTATGGTTGTGTGCATGGTTTTCACACATGGTTTTGGGTGCAATGGTTTTTGGTCCATGGTATTGGATGCTTAGACATGCATATATATGTATTGTAACATTGAAAGGAACATAATGAAAAATAAACTGGTAGTCCCAATTTTGGGATCCAAGGGAAAATCTCTATGTATATGTGTTTTATGTGTTATGCTCTCGCATTGTTTATTTTATGTGTTTTAGAATTCATATGCAGGTAATTTATGTACGGGGTTAAAACATATATTTGGTGTCGGAGCTGTTTTGGCTTCAAGGGGACGCCTTCGTTGCTGAGGGGTTTTGCTCGGGCCTGTGGAAGACCCTGTTGAATGGGAGATATACAGGATTGATTCTGGTGGTGGAAGAAGATGGTGAGCACTGGAAAGATAGAGATCGAGAAATTTAGTGGTCAAAGTTTTGAGTTGTGGAAACTCAAGATGGAGGATTTGTTGATGGAAAAAGATTAGTGGATCGTGGTAGATATGAGTACTAAACCAATGGGAATGTCCGATGAAGAATGGAAGAAGTTGGATCAGAAGGCAGAGAGCACAATACAATTGTGTGTCTCAGATTCAGTATTGCTGAATGTATCAGGGGAAGCTATGGCAAAGGCTTTGTGGGAAAAGTTAGGGAGATTGTACTAATATAAGTCTCTAGTGAATAAAATGTTCCTACTGAAAAAAATTTGTATAACTTTAGGATGAAATATGGAGACTCAATGATAGAGCATCTAAACGCATTTAATACTATGGTAAGTCAATTATTATATGTTGATATTAAAATTTTAGATGAAGATAAGTGCATCAGTTTGTTGTGTTCTCTACTAGATTCATGGGATCATCTGGTTATTGTAATAGGTAGCAATGCAACTGCGTTGAATTTTGATGAAATAGTCTCATCCTTACTGATGGAGGAGATGAGATGGAAAAGTAGGGAGAGCCAGAATGGTGATGCCTTTTTTGTACCAGGACGGTCACAGAATAGAAACAAAAATAAGTCAACGAGTGGGAGATCTAAATATGTTGAAAATGGCAACAAGAAATGCTAAAAATGGAAGTGTTAAAAACAAAAGTTCTATTTTTAGCAGTTTAGTGTGGATTCCTATTTTAGTCAATCCCTAGATTAGAAATAGGGCAACAAGAAATGCTAAAAATAGAAGTGTTAAGAATAGCACTGCTAAAAATATTAGTTTGAGTACCAATGCTGGATTGGGCAATAGGGAATGAAAAATGGAAGTGCTAAAAATAACATTCTATTTTTAGCAGTTCAGGATGGATTCCTATTTAGTCAGTCCCTAGACTAAAAATAGGATGTAAAATTCGAATTTGATATTAATAGTATTTTGTAAATTAATTAATTAATTCATGTTGAGTTAATTAGTTAAGGAAAATCAAACTTGAAGTCTATTTCAAGACATGCAATGGTTTATCTATTAATTGAGGAATTTATCCATCAGTTAAAGAGATAAGGATGAGTTGTAATATTGAGTTGTAATTAGTTGGCTGAGTTAACTGAGTGAAGTCCAGTTAGATTAATTTAAAAGTTTGTTAAATTAATGAGAATTCAGTTAGTTAATGCTTGTATGCATGTAACTACTGTATTTCAGATAACTGAGTATTCGCTCATGGATAACTCATGCATGTTAGTTCAGATAGAGACCCAGTTGAGATCAAAGAAGGGACAATGTACTATTAGTTGGATGAAAATTTTCCTATAAAGGAAGCTCATCCATGGATGAGGATTTATCTCCTTCAGGACTGTGAAGTTGGATCAAAGGTTAGTGAGTGTGTGAAGAGGTCAATTCACACAAGTGGCTACACTGGACCCCAATTAGAATTGCACAAGGAAATAGGAGAATTGGAGGGTAGACTAGAGGTTAGAAAGAGGCCTTTGACTGTCTATGAGCAGCAGAGGTATTGCAGAGAGAGCAGGATAGCTTTTTAGCTGATTCTTTTTGTAATACTGGCTATATTTCCACTTGTATGATAATACAGAGTTGGGGTTTTAGGCTGAGGCTTTCCCTGGGTTATATCTTCTGTGTTATGTGTGATTGATTTCTCCATAGTAGTTATATGTGTTCTTATTGATGTTGCTCATATTCGAATAAGCTTCCACATTATTATTTATAGAAGTAGATGAAGTATATGCATTATCAGGTGATCTACAGGTGGGAATTTCTACATGGTATCAGAGCACAGGTGATCAAGGAAGAACAATATACAAGAAGGGAGAAGTTGCAGTTTTTGGTTTATGAGTATTGAATTGAGTTCTTATCAGGTGTATTTCACCGATGGCATTCTATGGTTTGAGACTCGAATATACCCTTGATGGCAGTTCGAATTATATGGCCTGGAAGGACCACATGGAGGCAATATTAGAAGATAATGGTCTAAAGGACTTCATTGATCAAGAAGTCTAGAAGCTGACTGATGCTACCGAACTGGCAGAATGGAAGAAGTGTGTGGCTAGAGATAGGAGAATCCTCCTGGAGGGAGTTCGAGATCACATTATCTCAAGCCTCCATGGGAAGGAGACTCTGTTTTCGATGTGGAAAACATTGAAAGATCTTTATCAGAATAGCAATGATCGGAGGAAGCTGGCACTGAAGGACAAACTTTAAAAGCTCAAGTGTGAAAAGGGTGACATGATCTCTATGTATCTGAAAAAGCTCACCTCATGCAAGGATGAGTTTGAAAGTGTAAGGGTTGTGACAGTTGATGATGACGTGGTGAGTCTTGAACTCCTCGATCTTCCTAAGAGCTAGCATCACTACCAGGACTCGGTTAATGGAAGAGAGAAACTACCAGATTGGAAATGACTTTGGTCATATTTGATGTAGGAGGAGATAAGAAGAAGCACCAAAGATGATTCTTCATCCCTAGACAAAGAAGAAAATTGTGCCTTAGCGAGTAAGGCGAAGAAGGGGAAGGAAAAGGTTTCTCTTTCCAATTCAAGTTCTTCCCATGGCAGGAATAAATTTGACAAATAGAAAGTGTGATGATTTTGTTGTCATGGGGTGGGCCATTTTGTTACAAATTTTCCACTGAGGAAATCCAAGAAGGGATGTGGGGAAGGATCTGAAGGTGAGGCACTTGCTTCACAGTTCGAGTCGGATTTCACACTCTTCGCATGCATGGTTTCATCCACGGTGGGAAGTGGTTGGTTTCCTGATAGTGGAGATTCTTTCCACATGACCAGTGACAAGAGTTTGTTCAGTACTTTGGAGGAGAAAGATCTCCAGATACTCATAGTGATGGATAATGATGAAAAGTATAGTGTCTCAGGTGTGGGCACTGTTATTTTTCAGAGGGATCATGGATCTTGCCTTACCTTGACTGATGTCAAGTATGTACTAGGATTGAAGAGAAACTTTTTGTCGATCATGATGCTGGAAGATAGAGGCTATGATGCAGTCATCACTAAGGGAAAGGTTTTCCTTCGACACATCATCACTAGACAGGTGAAGCAGATTGGTTCATGGGTCAAGAACCTATATGCACTTGAGGTACAAGATACATGGAAAGCCTTAAGAAGCAAGGAAACTGATGGAGACTTGGTGGTTGAGAGGGAGAGTATATTACCTCTCAGCATGTAGCACCAGAGGAAGTCTCAGACGATTGTGGAGGAGCCATGATTAGTGCAACAATTTCAGAAGGTTATGGAGTAGCCACAACTAAAGAAATTGAGAGGAGATTGAGTAGAGACATCTACTCATGCATAGACCTCCAGTAGGGGTAAAATTCGAGCCAGGTGGGTTGACGGATCACATGTAGCCATACCTCTAGGTAGGAGGTGGGGTGATGTGGAGTGTTCGTCCCAAGGAGGAGGGGCAAGATCCTTGAGGTACCCAACCTCTTTGATTTTACTTTACTACAGGAGCCCCGATGAGGAGTAGTAGAACTGATTGATTGGGTGGAGATAGATGCAGACAGAGTGGCAAAGAGAGCTACAATGCAAGGAATCCCATGACAATGCAGAGCTAGCAGGTTGTAGCAATGCGAGAGGCATAAGTGTGTTGCACAGTGCAGGGTAGCACAGAGAGGTGTGCAACAGTGTGAGATGCATGGAGATGTTGCAGTAGCACAAAGGTTAGAGAGGGAGCACCTATTAGCAACAGGTAGAGCTTTAGCATCAGAGTATGTTTCTAGCCCAATAGAGAGGTCAGTGGGGAGTTTTTTTTGTTCTGAGAGTTGCTGGAGCAACCACACCTGATAGATGTGTTGCATGTAGAACATTCTGAAGGTACAGGAATGGGTTCGAGAGGAAACCTTTCCTATTGAGAGGGAGTGTTGAAAATGGAAACAAGAAATGCTAAAAATAGAAGTGCTAAAAATATCACTGCTAAAAATAGTAGTTTGAGTACCAGTGCTGGATTGGGCAACAGGGAATGAAAAATGGAAGTGCTAAAAATAGCATTCTATTTTTAGTAGTTCAGGATGGATTCCTATTTCAGTCAATCTGTGGACTAAAAATAGGAAGTAAAATTCAAATTTGATACTAATAGCAGTTTGTAAATTAATTAATTAATTCATTCATCTTGAGTTAATTAGTTAAGGAAAATCAAACTTGAAGTCTATGTGAGGACATGCAATGGTTTATCTATTAATTGAGGAATTTATCCATCAGTTAAAGAGATAAGGATGAGTTGTAATATTGAGTTGTAATTAGTTGGCTTAGTTAACTGAGTTAAGTCCAGTTAGATTAATTTAACAATTTGTTAAATTAATGAGAATTTAGTTAGTTAATGCTTGCATGCATGTAACTACTGTATTTAAGATAACTAAGTATTCACTCATGGATAACTCATGCATGCCAATTCAGATAGAGACCCAGTTGAGATCAAAGAAGGAACAATGTACTATTAGTTGGATGAAATTTTTCCTATAAAGGAAGCTCATCCATGGATGAGGACTTATTTCCTTTAGGACTGCATAGTTGGATCAGAGGTTAGTGAGTGTGTGAAGAGCCAATTCACACAAGTGGCTGCACTAGACCCAAATTAGAATTGTCCAAAGAAATAGGAGGCTTGGAGGGTAGACCAGAGGTTAGATAGAGGCCTTTGACTGTCTATGAATAGTAGAGGTATTGCAGAGAGAGCAGGATAACTTTTGAGCTGATTCTTTTTGTAATACTGGCTATATTTCCACTTGTATAATAATATAGAGTTGGGTTTTTAGGCTGACGCTTTCCCTGGGTTATATCATATGTGTTATGTGTGATTGATTTCTCTATAGCAGTTATATGTGTTCTTATTGATGTTGCTCATATTCGAATAAGCTTCCGCATATTTGTTTGTAGAAGTAGATGAAGTATATTGCTTTAGTATATTGCATTATTAGGTGATCTACAAGTGGAAATTTCTACAAAATCTAGAGAGAGATCTAAATCTCCAAGAAAACCCGTAAAGGTGGTGTGTTGGATATGCGGAAAGGAAGGGCACTACAAAAGGGACTGTAAATCTAAAGCTCCTAACAAAGGAAAGGGATCTGATGATGCTCCTTCTGCAGAGGCAAAAACCACCTCAGATGAAGGTAGGGATATGTACTTGGCTTCTTCAAGTACACATGTAGATCATGAGGCATGGTTCATTGACTCAGGTGTATCCTTTCACTTCACTCCCCATAGAGAGTGGTTCTGTGAGTATGAGAAATATGATGGTGGTGATGTATTCTTAGGGGATGATAAGAAGGCTAGAATCGTTGGTCGTAGAAAAGTAAAGTTTAAGTTGCAAGGTGGAATGGTTAGAACACTTCTAGGTGTTCTGCATATTCATGCATTGGCTAGAAATTTGATTTCTGTAAGCAAGTTCGATGATGCAGGTGTAAAAATAGTGTTCGAGAAACATACCTACAAGATGGTTCGAGGAGCACTAATATTTATGCAGGGAGTTCAAATTGTACAAGTTGCAATGTAGCACTATTTTTTATGGGTGCAACAGTTCTGTGGTTCCTAAAAGTGGAGCAGAATATCTAGTGGTCTCTGGAGAAAAGACCATGTTATGGCATTAGAGTCTTGGACATATTGGAGAGAAGGGACTTTGAATACTTCATGGTAAAGGTATGGTAGAAGGTATGACTAAAAACTCTATAGATTTTGATTTCTGTGAAAATTGTTTATATCGAAAGCAGAATCGGGTGAGTTTCCCTTTTTGTGGTAAGAGGGCAAAACATATATTAGAGCTTGTCCATAGTGATGTGTTTGGACCTATGAAGGTTCCATCACTGGTTAAGTCTGTGTACTATGTATCATTTATAGATGACTTCTCAAGGAATACATGGATATATTTCCTTAAGAATAAATCTAAAGTCTTTGACAAGTTTAAAGAATTTAAGGCTCTAGTTGAAAATCAGATACAGAAGAAGATAAAGGTGCTGAGGACAAATAACAGTGGAGAGTTTTGCAGCAAGGAATTTGAAGAATTCTATAAGAAGTGTGGTATAGCACAACATAAGACTACTCCATACACACCTGAGAAAATTGTAGTTACAAAAAGAATGAACAAGAAATTGATGGAATGGGGAAGAAGCATGCTTAGTGGTGCTAGGTTGGGACATGAATTCTGGGCAGAGGCGGTGGAGACAACATGTTAGCTAGTCAACAGATCGCCTTCATCAGTGTTGGATGATAAGACTCCACAAGAGGTATGGACTAGTAAGAAACCCTCTCTTTCACATTTGAGGGTATTTGGATGTGATGCATATGTACATGTTCCAAAGGAGAAAAGAACAAAGTTGGATAGTAAATCTGAAAAGTGCATATTTATTGAGTATAAGGATGGTTTAAAGTGTTATAATCTTTGGAACCTAGTAACAAGGAAGGTTGTGTAGAGCTGAGATGTGGTGTTCAGAGAGGTGAAATTTTTTATTAAACATGAAGTCCCATTAAAGGAACCTGGGAGGATAGAGTTTGAACTAAAGGAGGAAGAATCAGACTCTACAATAGAAGAGGAATCAAAAGATGAAGAGCCACAAACTCCAGTTGTTAGATGATCAGTTCAAGAAATGAGGCACCTAGAAAGGTATACTCCAACTGCTTTCTATTCAAATTTTACTTTATTTATTACTAATGATGATCCGAGAACTATGAAGGAAGCAATAGATTCAGAGGATGGAAACTCTAAAAAGACGCCATGGTTGATGAAATGGCATCTTTGCACAAAAAATGAGGCTTCGGATCTTGTGGAGTTTCTGGCTGGAGCGAAACCCACTGGCAGCAAATGGGTGTTCAAGAAGAAGACAAATGAAAAAGAAAAGGTGGAGAAATACAAAGCTCAGTTAGTAGAAAAAGGTTATTCCCAGGTGTTGGGAATTGATTTTGGTGGTATTTTTTCTCCTGTTTCCATGGTACCTTCTATTAGATTACTTTTATCTCTTGCTGCTGCTTTTGATTTTGAGGTAGAATAGATGGATGTGAAGACAACATTTCTTCGTGAGGATCTAGAAGAGGAGATCTACATGAAGCAACCTGAAGGCTTTGCAGTGAAGGGTATGAAAGAACTAATATGCAAGTTAAAGAAGTCTTTGTATGGGCTAAAATAGTCACCAAGGACGTGGTATCAGAAATTGGATACATTTATATGGGGACATGACTTCATCATAAGAAAAGGAGATCACTATGTGTATTTTAAATTAATTCGTGACCATGTTATTTATCTAGTCTTGTATGTGGATCACATTTTTCTGGTTGGAAATGACAAAGAAAATATCTAGGATTTGAAGACCCAATTGTCCTCAAAATTCGACATGAAAGATCTTGGTGCTGAAAACTATATTTTGGGCATGGAAATTAAAAGAGATTAGGCAAAGAGGAAGCTCTTGTTAAACAAGAGGAAGTATGTCGAGACAATATTACAAAGGTTTAATATGTAGGATAGTAAACTGGTGAAGGTTCCTATTGCTGTAGGTGTAAAGTTATCTGCTGAACAGTGTCCCAAGACAAAAGAAGAGGAAGAGGACATGTCCCGTGTTCCATATGCAAGTGAAGTTAGTAGCTTGATGTATGCGATGATCTATACTAGACCAACATTGCACATGCAGTGGGAGTATTGAGAAGGTTTATGTCAAAACTAGGGAAGGAGTAGTACAGAACAGTGAAGTGGGTTTTCATGTATTTGTGTGGCACTAGTGATTATGGTTTGTGCTACAAGGAAGACCAGGATTGGACAGAGTTTTGGATATCCATGGCCTTGTTGATGCAGACTAGGCTAGAGACCTAGATCATAGAAGATCTACAAGTGGGTATGTGTTTAACCTATTTGGAGGTGCAGTCAGTTGGATGAGTAAGAAACAATCTTTAGTGGCACTATCAACTACAGAGGCATAATACATGGCAGCCACTCATGCAACCAAGGAAGCAGTTTGGTTGTAGAGATTGTGTTCAAATATGGGGTTAGTACAAGGAGATATAATGATACACTATGACAACAAAGTGAAATTTTCTTGGCAAAGAACTTTGCGTACAATTCAAAGACAAAGCACATTGATGTTCAGTATCACTTTGTGAGGGATATGATAGAAGAAAAAAGGGTATTGTTGGTAAAGGTGGACACTTTGAAGAATACTGCAGATGTATTAACAAGTTCTTTTGGTGTAGAGTAACAATGGGCATTGTAGGGTTGGATAAATGACTAAGCTCTCTTGTGGCCCCCTGTGGAAAGAAACAACAAGTGGGAGAATTTTGGGTTGTGTTATTTTCTTTCCATGACTAGCCACCCTAGTTAACTGGGGGGAAAAGCCCCCCCCTTCATTGTACCAATTGCACAACGGGGGGGTCACAGGGGGTTTGAGGGCAACGAGTAGCCCCCTTCTATAGGGTGTGTGGCAGCACCCCGGGGAAATGTTCTTTGGCCCTATATTAGGTGGGCGAACCTACCTTTGGTTGTGTGCATGGTTTTCGCGCATGGTTTTGGGCGTGATGGTTTTTAGTCCATGGTATTGGATGCTTCAACATGTATATATATTTATTGTAACATTGAAAGGAACGTAATGAAAAGTCGATCTAGTAGTCCTAGTTTTGGGATCTAGGGGAAAATATCTATGTAAATGTGTTTTATTTGTTATGCTCTCACATTGTTTATTTTCTGTGTTTTAGAATTCGTATGCAGGTAATTTTTGTATGGGGTTAAAGCATACATAATAGATTCGGCAAGAACCTAAGCTTTCGTTATTACTTATATAATCTCAAGATGTGACATCATAGTCAAGCAACAACCTCCATTTTTATGAAAAAGAACATCATAGATAACTTTCGAACATCTATTTAAGATCTGAACATTCGATTAGAAAAATTTCCAGACGAACAATTGGCAGAGCAAGTCATGCGATTCAGTTGCTCTTTACGTGGAACAATATCTTTTTAGCACAAAGCTAAAAATAAACTAATAGAAATGATATCTCGGCTCAGTTGCCTGGCGTTCTTCTTCACATTAAGTGTAGCTCATACATAATGGCCTCATCTTCATCTAGTCATAACCAGATGTGAACCTTCTTATATTGAAAAACAAAAAAAATGGAGAAATGATAACATTATCTCTAACCCACATTTAACATCACTATATATGCACCATAGATTCACAACATGTCATGAAGTTATCGTAGAGAAACACTTGCAAACAAAATACTACTGGTAAAGGTACGCATTCTACCACATTTCTTTCATAACTCTCTAAACATCATACCTCATCTACTACAAAATTATCTTACATAGATTCATCTACACGTTGTTCTATAAATTCCATAAGTAACTGATAATCTTGATAAAATTCAATATCCTCATTATTAGAATAATATTCACTATTTTCATAAGTGTAGAAACTTTTCTTGTTATCAAACCTTCTTTTAACAATCCCTTTTAGAGAATTCTTCCCTTTCTCATGATTTTATTTGTAAGTACATTTAGCAGCATAGTGACCAACCCTTCCATAAGAAAAACATTTGAAAGGAATCTTACCTCTAAACTTTCCAGTTTCTACCTCAAGTTTCTTCACAAAATTTGCTTCTTCTTCGTCTAAAATGTAAGTTGTTTCTTTCCGCTCTTATTTTTCCTTTCCTTTGTATGTAGCTTTGAATTTTGCTTCTTTGATATCTGATGCACCCCCTTTTTTCATTTCATACGACGTTACAATCCCATGGAGTTGTTCAATAGTGAGATTCTTTAAATCCTAGATTTCTTCAATGGAAGAGACTTTGGAATTGAACTTTCAGGTTAGAGACCTTATAATTTTCTCAACAACAGTAGAATATTTTATTAGATCACCAAGATTTCTCATTGAGTTTATGATCTCATCTACTCCAAGAAAAAACTTGCAATACTTTCATCACCATGAATTCTGAGAGTCTCATATTGAATTCTAAAAGTTTGAAGTTTAGTGCCCTTTACCTTAATGTGACCTTCATAATTTTGGATGAGCTTATCCCACATTCCCTTTGTGGTGTTCAGCTGCATGAATTTCATGAATTCAGACTCGGCCATACTTTCCAAGATGACATTTATATCCTTTTCATTGGCTTCATATTGTTTCTTCCCTACAGTATCTACCGGAATGGTGGTTGGATATTGATATCTACTTTCAACAATTCCCCATACATCAGCTCCAATTGCCTGCAAATATTCTCTCCTTATTACTTTCCAAAATAAAATGTTAGTTCCACTAAACAAAGGTGTTATGATAGAATATACTCCCTTTTCACTTCTCATCTTGATGGATCTCCCTTGAAGTGATCAAGCTCCTTCTGAGGGACCTACTCTGATACCAATTGTTGGAAATAAAATACTGGGGGGGTGGTGGGAGTGAATCAATATTTAAAAAATACTTCAATCCTTCAATTTCTTATTCTTATTTGTGTACTCTAGTCTCATTCAGGAAACCATCATATGTACATGACTCAAATTAAAGAAAACCATGTATATCTAGATAATTTATTTGACTAACTGTTTGGCTTTACCTAGTGCATTAATTCATTATTAATTCATTAAGAAATAGTAAAGAGAAAATAGATCATTATCATGTATGAAAAATATGAAAACCAAGATTTTTAGGTGGAAGCCCACTGTAGGAGAAATCCACCATTGTTGTTCTCTTTGTCTTATTTCTTATGATATGAAGAAAATATATTACAATTTTAATGATGCAAGATCTTGTAAATACACAAACACCCACATGTAGAAAGCTACAACATTCTTTGTTTTTCCAGCACCCACTCGAAGGGAGATCCAACCCCCGATATCATTTACCGACTCCTATCAGAAGTGAGTTATTGCCTCCTTTTTGAAGGTTTCTACCCTCAACTCCTTAAGGACCACTTTTCAGAATAATTCAGACTAGATAAACTTGTCAAACAATCATCACACACTTGTAGCCCACTTTTCATCAAATTTTCAAACTAGGCCCATATCAATCATAAACCCAATATATTGGAAAACTTTGAGAACTATTGG